>Ga0272441_10000335_pt1 | contig 107685 bp, 100 predicted proteins | sample SSMProp6N_FD_193582 | JGI IMG/M metagenome (GOLD analysis project Ga0272441, IMG submission 193582) | Marine sediment archaeal communities from Little Sippewissett salt marsh, Falmouth, MA, United States - SSM-Prop-6N | ecosystem: Environmental > Aquatic > Marine > Wetlands > Sediment ...
ACGAATAACTCGTAAGATATGAAAGACCTGCCCATGAAGTAAGTGCAGTATTTCCACTTGCAACATTATTATGAATACCAATAACACTGTCATCAGATGCATTATAAAAAGTAACATTCATCTGATCACCATCTGGATCGGTTACGACAACTTCTAGAGCAATATTAATATTTACATCTGCCTCTAAATCAGATGGTGCCGGATTTGAAGGTGCATTAGGGGCATTATTAACAAGACTTCTACAGATTGCATCAGCATTTATTGGAACCTGTTCATTTTCAAAACCACTTTGAGTTCCAAGACTGTAAAACTCATAATATCCTTTTCCTCGCGGAAAATTAAAATTCCATTCCCATAGAGTAAAGCCTAAATCATTACCATATTTGACATAGGAATCCCAAGAAGTATTATCGGTTGAATATCGATAATAAAGAGAAAGCGTACTTAAAAAAGATCCTGCTTCAACCGTTATCTTTATTTCCGAGTCACCTTGTATATATGGATAAATCGAATGAACATACGTATCAATTAATGGTTTTGATATTGAATCTTTATTGAATACTCCATTCATAATAATCGAGTTGCTTGCATCATCAATTATATTTATCCCGACACTAACATTATCTATCATATAAGGAGATGTATAAATTAATTCTTCACCAATATTAAAAAAACCATCATTATTTGCATCCCAACCACCCTTTGATTCTCCAAAAGAAGATAGAGTTTTTTCATAAGAAAAATTTGCAATTGAAATCAATATTTTAGAAGTTTCTGGTATAGGATTTCCACCATAATGATTTATGATAATATTATTTCCATCTATTGTTGTTGACATGATGACTTTTGGAGATGCTGGAGTATATGGAACTGAGAGAACAGAGACATATACCACTGAAAAAAGAGATATTGCTATTCCAAGAAGAAGCATAGTACCAATAATATCCGATACTGCTAATATCTGGTGATTATTCTTGGTTGAAACCATTTTATCTCTCCTACATAACAACAATAAACTTAAACACCATCCAACTGATAAATACTAAGACAAATACATGTTTAACACTCGATTGAAAATATCCATCCTCAAATACTCCGGCCACTAGACCAGTACCAATACTTTGTGCTAGAGTCGCAAAATAAAAAACCTGTATAATATCTGATTGAGCTACAAAACCACCGCCAATGGTCTGAGAAAGACCTTGAGCTTCAGAGCTAGTAATCGTTGGAATAAAAACACCCGCTAGCATTGCAATAATACCCATAAAAACTAACATCGAAACATAAATAACAACAACATATGAAGTCATGTTTACCTTTCGCTCAGCCTGGAGCTGTTTAATTTCTCTTGCATCATTAGCAGCAACATCAAGGACTTCAGCAACATTACCCCCACTTCTATTTGCCTCAATAATGAGAGATATGGTTCGTTTAACCGAAGTCGTGTTAATCCGTTTAGCAAATGCAGATAATGCTTCCTCGATACTATTTCCCCATGAAATCTGTTGGGCAATACGTTTAATTTCTTTTGTTAACAATCCATAATTTCCTTTCGATGTGAATAAAATTGCATTGGTAAATGTCATACCAGCTCGTCTTGATGCTGCAAGATCACGTACAAAATCTGGAAAAATTGAATCAATCTTATAAATTCTACGAAAATGAATCCATTCATACATCCCATAAATTCCTGTACCACTTAGTATTGCAAAAACAAAATAATCAACTGGAGATCCTATTGAGCCTATGTTTAATAAAGATAAAAATCCCAATAATATAAATAAAGAAATAAGTACAACAGATAAACTTGTTACTATTAATCGGGGTAAATTACCAGAAATAATCGCTTTTTTTATGAAACTAGGCTCAGGAATATTAATCATTTTATTAACCCTCCATAGACATCATTCTAATGATAACCGTAAAAGAAATATGTATTAAAGGTACAAGCAGAAATGTAATTAAATATAAAAAGAAAATTTGATTCGAATCTCCACTAATAATCATCATCAAAGGGATTACAATAAATAATAAAAGGATCCCTGCAACAGCTGCAGTAACATAGCTTTCTGCCATAACACCTAAACTTTCAAACAATTGTTTTTGTTTCTGTCTGTTTTCAATCATATACTGATCTGCTTTTGCAGAAAAATATGTTTTTAAAGATCCGCCACTAGTAATTGTTACTATAAGACCTTGTAAAAATTCTCGAAATCGCTCTGATGGAGATAGATACATATTGTCCTTAATCGATTGAATAATATCTTTTCCTAGCAATGAAACATCCCGATAGATCCAAGCCGCTTCTTTTTGAACTTCACCATATATTTTTTGTTTTGATAGACTCTTAAAAATCTCCGTTGGCGTAACTCCCGCTGATGACATTGCTGCAACAAAATTCAATGCATATGATAAATTTAAATCAATTTTTTTCCCCCGAATCTTTGCTTTTGAACTAGGTATCTGTAAAAAAATAAGAAAGGTTAAAACAGCAATAATTACCGGCATTAGTACAATTAACCAAAATATCAACAATTGAGGATTTACTGATATTAAAGGAAAAAATACGAACAGAACAAATAAACATATTGGCACAGCAATAATCCCGCTAATGATAGTATATAATAAAACAATGGAAAGATACGCATCTGCTTTTATCTGCATATGAGCAGAACGTAATTTATTACGAAGATTTGCACTCTCATGTTTTATTGTAAAATTACCAAACCATTGGTATGCTTTTCTCTCAAGAGTCTTTAACATATCTCTTCACCATTATTTAATTTCATTATCCTTTCTTTTTCATGATTTTTTTAAGAAATCCCTGTTTCTCTTTAACAGGCTCATTAAAATCATTCTCATTAAATTCATTTATATCGTCCAACAACGAGCTTGTATAGCTTGTATCATCTGATCCACTTACTGAAAATTTTTTCTGTGAAAAATATTTTGAATCTGGAGGATTTTCAATTATTTTCATTATTTCTTTTGGTTTTTCCTTATACATCGAAACAATACGACCAACCTCAGAAAAATCCCTAATATCATATTTCGTCATCCATTGAAGGATCCTTTCTCTATTTTTAATCTCCTGACTCATTGCATCTTTTGATAAATCAATTTGCTCACGTATTTTTTCTAAAATAAAACTTTTACCCGTATAAATAAAACGATCTGAAGTTGAATCCCATTTAAAAACAGAATTTGTTAAAAACTCACGCGTTTCAGCATCGACAGTGATTACTTCAACAATCTCTTTACTTCGGCGTACATTTTTATCATTCATCTTTAGCATTGTTTGTAATAAAACAATATCAAGTGATTGCATCATATTTCTAGGAACATTAATGGGTTTTCCTTCTAAACGATGAATCAATGATTGCATAGAATCAGCATGTACTGTTGAATAGGTTGTATGACCTGTAGCCATCGCTTGGAAAAGCACATAGGCTTCCTGACCACGAATTTCACCAACTAAAATATACTCCGGTCGCTGACGAAGCGCGGCTTTCATCAAATCAAATAAATCAATTTCACCAACAAAGTTGTTATGAACTACTTCTCCTAATCCAGAACGTGCCACACCCGGAATCCAATTTGGATGAGGAAGATTAATCTCACGAGTTTCCTCAATACTAACGATTTTTGATTCCTTTGGGATAAACAGACATATTGCGTTTAATATACTTGTTTTCCCACTAGCAGTCTCTCCAGCTATTAACGCATTTGAGCCATACTCAACCGTCATCCATAGATATGCAAGTATTTCAGCAGATACGGTATTATATTTAATAAGATCAATAGGTGTGATGGGATCTGATCGGAATCGACGGATAGTAAAAGTAGATCCTTTTGTTGTTATCTCACTACTTAATGTCATCTGGATTCTTGATCCATCTGGCATTGTCGCATCAATCATAGGTTTTGAAACTGAGATATGTTTTCCACATTTTTGAGCCAGACGCACTACAAACTTTGATAACTCTTCATCAGAATTAAAAATAATAGATGTTTCTATAGAACCATACTCCCGATGGTGAATAAAAATTGATGTATTTGACCCATCGCAAGATATATCTTCAATATTTGGATCATGCATTAATGCATCTATTTTCTCATAACCAAAAAATATCCGTTTATAATAGTATAAAAATTTCTTTTGAAGAATATGATTTAAATCAATTGAATATTCTTTTAGTACCTTAAAAAATTCTTTATGTAGAAATGATATCGCTTTTATATCCAATTCATCAAGGCGAATGGAAAAACGATTAAGAAGTTCATTTTTAATAAAAAGAAATACATTCTGTTCATCTTCAGCAAGTATCGGTTCTAAAACAACATATTTCTTTTTTAATGTTTTTGAATCCTTACGAATGGAAATATACACATATGGTGGACTTATTGGATAAAAATCAATCTCATTACCATAATTTTCATTTTGATCATACATAGTTTCAACTTGACACACCTTACATTGTAATCGAGATGATTCCACATCATCTTCTATTTGTATCAAGGCATTACAGTTTTTACATAGAGTTGTATATCCACCCATTATGTAACCTCAGCAGCAATTTTTTGCATCGTCTCAGTTGGATTCTCAAGATAACCAGCAGTAATGGTAGCTACTTCATCAAACATTTTAATATTATTTCTAACCATCCAGTTCAATACCTTAGCTCGTTGTTTTAATTCCTCAGTAATAGCTTCATGCTGCATGTTCTTTTTAACCCTAATTTGATCCAATATGTAGCTTTTTCCAGTATATTGATATTCATCTTTTATTGGATCCCATCGAAACACTTCATTGGTAAGTATCTCCTTAGTTGTTGGATCAATATCAATAATCTCGATAATCTGTTTACATCTTCTAACCCTCTTATTTTTGACTCGAGATATTGTTTGAATGCAAACGATATCAAGCGACTGCAACATGATACGCGGAATATTAATTGGCTCGCCCTCCAGACGGTGTATAAGTGACTTTGTTGAATCAGCATGTACTGTTGAATATGTTGTATGACCTGTAGCCATCGCTTGGAAAAGCACATAGGCTTCCCGACCACGAATTTCACCAACTAAAATATACTCCGGTCTCTGACGAAGCGCGGCTTTCATCAAATCAAATAAATCAATTTCACCAACCAACCGGCCATCAATCATCTCACCTGAACCAGAACGTGCCACACCCGGAATCCAATTTGGATGAGGAAGATTAATCTCACGAGTTTCCTCGATACTAACGATTTTTGATTCTCTTGGAATAAATAGACTAATCGCATTTAACACACTTGTCTTTCCACTTGCAGTTCCCCCAGATATCAACGCATTAGAACCATGTTGAACTGCAAGCCACAAGTATGCCATCATTTCATGGGACATAGTATTAAATAAAATAAGATCTGATGGTGAAAATGGTTGTTCTTTAAACTTTCTTATAGTAAATGTAGATCCTTTCGTACTTACTTCAGTACTTAGAGTCATTTGGATCCGAGAGCCATCAGGCATTGTTGCATCAAGCATTGGATGTGAAATGGAAATATGTTTTCCACATTTCTGTGCAAGTTTTATCACAAAACTTGATAATTCTTCTTCATCAGTAAAAGTGACATTGCATTGAATAGAACCATGAATCCTATGATATAAAAATAGAGATAATCCAGCACCATCGCAAGAGATATCCTCAATTCCTGCAATATCCTTCATTAAAGCATTAAGTTTTCCAAGTCCAAGATTATCTCTCTTCATATAATAAAGAATCTTATCTTTTGATGATTGCGAGATTACAAGAGAATAATCATTAATGATTTCCTCTACTTTATTTTCTAATAATTTTACAGTATCAATACGGTCTAATTCAACAGTATCTATTGGCAATATTTCATATACATCTCGAATGAATTTCAGATATTTCTTATCATCATCTGATAATTCTACCTCAACAAGGAAATATCTTTTCTCTTTAGACTCTTTATTTTCAATTATCGAAGCAAAAGAAAAAGGTTCTTGCAATGGATAGCATTCAATCTCTTGCCATTCATTAATATTTTTTATACCATCTTTTTTCCAATAATATTCTTTTTGTTTTTTTAAAGATTCTTCATTGATACTAAATGGTGTTTTATCGACAACCTGCCCCTTTTTCTGTTTAACAGTAGCTTTTTTCTTCTCTTTAGAATCATTGCTGTTTTTTTTCTTTGACTTCTTTTTAATTGGCAATAAAACATTTTTTTTCCTAGAATCGATTTTTATTTTTTTGATTTTTTCTCTATTTTTATCAGTATCCTTTATTTTTCTTTTTAATAACCTAGGCTTGATTCTATTTTCCGTCTTTTTTTCTTTATTGTCCCTGGTTTTATTATATGCATTAATCGATTCTATTTTAAAATCAGATTTATGTTTTGAATTATAGGAAGGTTTACTTTTATTTCTTTTTTTGTTATGAACTTTTTTTCTTTCTTCTTCTTGGTTTAATATGACTTTTCTTTTATGTTTCGATTGCAATTGATTTGTCTTATTATTGGATTTTTTAATATTAATGTTTGAAAAGAATAATTTCTTTGAAAATTCCTTATGCCTTTCCTCATTTAATGCTTCTTGTTCAGGTAAATTTGAAGCAAAATTATTGATAATTTCTTCCCCTAAAAGATCCGAATTAATATGATTCGAGGCTAAAACCCTGTCGACTTGTTGAATTATATTGTTATGCTTTCTTCCAATCTTCAGCATTTCTTTCCTCCAACATTTTTTTTTGCATCAACAAGGATAGGTAAATATTGAAATGCATCCCAATCCAATGATTATAAACTATATCTTAATTCAGATATAATTTGAATTGTAATCATTTTATACTATTGTAACATACCATCCTTATGAAATACTAATAATTGTACATTATAAATAACTTTCTTAATATTTCATATGAAAAGTATGGAAAATATTAATATCATCATTCTTATTCTCAGCAACAAAAAAAATGGGCCTGTGAGGTAGCTTGGATATCCTATTGGCCTTCGGAGCCAGTTACCTGGGTTCGAATCCCAGCAGGTCCGTATTTTTTAAAAAAAGATAAAAAGAGATATGAATAATTAATCATATCCATAGGTTTTAAAGACAAAATCATACATTGTCGGTAAATCCCGCCATAATCCTCCTCCATCTCTTGTGAACCAAAAGCTTCCATCATCATATTGATTACCAAAAGCAAGTCCCCATTCATAACCATATCTATTACTAACATCATATGGTGATGGAGGTATTACAATAAAATATTCAATTTCTGGATTTATCTGTAAAAAATCAAATGCTAATGTAGTATAATGCCAAGAATTTAAAACATCCTCTTTTAAAAAAACGAATTCCTCCAATAAAATTCCATCAGGGCTTCCCTCTCTTAATTGGACATTGAGATCAAATTCAGGATTACCAAATTTTCTAATAAGAATATCAATTTTCATAAGTTTCTTAATGAAAGGGCTAAAACTCTGAGCGGCACCCCAATTACCATCGTTAGTATTTCGAATCGGAAAACCGTGATCAAAAATACTTTGATTAATATCAATAATTCCATAATATAAATCTTGAATCTCATTTTGATTTAATACTCTATTATATATTCGGACTTCATCGATATAACCATCAAACCACAGAGTATCTATGTCACTTCCTTGACCTTCTGAGTCCTTGCCAATCATTAAATTTCGTATGGGGCCATTTACAATATTTTGCGTAGGGGTTGATGTTCCAATAATTTCTCCATTAAGATAGAATTTTATCGAATTTTCACTGGTTGTTCCATCCCAGGTTCCACTTATATAGACCCATTCATTTGATTCAATTGGGCTCATAAAACCTCCACCAACACCATCGGATCTTTTTACTTCGAATGCCCAATAGGGCTCAGGATTTGCTAACCCATTTACGTATAACGCGAATCCGTAGCTATGAGAAGTTGCGCCACCATTACACAGAAAATACCAATTATCATTAACTGGTAGAGATTCTGGTTTTACCCATGCACAGATTGTATATGGTGGGGTGTTGAGAACGGGTGATAAAAAACTAATATAATTAGCATTATCCCTTTCAAAATCTAAAGCGCCTTCATTAACACCATCGCTTATCCAACTTGCTCCATGATTAATTCCATTATTGCTGTTACCTGAATCATCATTTCCTACATTAGTTGAATCATCAAAACTCCAATAACCAACAAGATCATCATTTAGAATTGTATTTATTGGCGATGATAATGAATTTATTGGAATCAATATGATTATTATAATTCCAATTAAAAGTATTATTCTATTCTTGCGTAGCGTTCTTTCTAGAATTTTTTTATTTTCTTTTTTAATCATTTTTAATATCCCTCCTTTAAATTTTACTTCCCTTTGTTGGAGAAATCAATTTTAGGGAAATTTCAGAATTATAATATTAATTTGATTATTTAATATTTTTGTTTAATTATAATATAAATAATATTTTTAATATTTACACGTTATTTTAACAAAAATCAATTTTTTATAATTAATATCCTAAAATATTTTTAAATAATAATGATAAATAATAAAAATTTATCATATTAATATCTACTATTTTATCAATGACTTATTCATATCGAACAGCTTCTATTGGACTCATTTTTGCAGCTTTCCAAGCAGGATATAAACTTGAAAATATTCCAACAATCATTGATACGCTTAATCCAAGCACTATGGCTGTCATGGTTATCGCTGGTTCTAATGGCATTCCACCACCGGCACCCATATTGGATAGCCCTGTTGCTACACCTTGTGAACCAATAATGCCAAGTATAATACCAGATGCTCCACCAACTAGACTTAATAATAATCCCTCAATAATAAAGATGCTCATTACATCTTTATTGGTCGCACCAATTGCTTTCATGATGCCAATTTCTCTAGTTCGTTCCATTACTGAAGTAAGCATGGTGTTCATAATACCAATAGATGCAACAATGAGAGCAATGGATGCAATGGCAAGTAAGACTGTTTGTAAAATTCCCATGATACTTTGAATGCTATCTAAAATAGAGGACATGGATGTTGCACTTGCAAAATCATCTTCCCCATGGTTTTCATTGATAATTCGTTCTATTTCAGTAGCGATGTTTTCAACTTCATTGACATCAAATACTGTTACTGTTGCTACATAAATATTACTTTCACCAGTTACTTTTTGAAAATCTCTTGAGGTTAATAATATTAAATCATCATTAGAAGAAACCCCACCAAATCCTTGTTGACTGAAAATACCATTTACAAAAAATTTTTTTCCATTTATTTTAATTCTACTACCTATTGATATATCGTCATCAAAATATTCATGGGCAATATCATATCCAATAAGAACCTTGCTTTGATCGCCCGCTTCTAATAAATTTCCTTCAGAAAGATCAGCAATTCCATATTGAAAATTCATCGATTCTATTTCCATACCTGTAATAGTAGTAACGATACTGTTATTGATACCATTAAAACTAATACTTGCCACACCTGTTAATTGTGTATTAACTTCATTAACTCCAGGAATTCTTTTAAGATCGTTGACGTCCCTTTCAGTTAAATATTCACCGGTATCTTCCATCTGACCTCCTGAAAAAATTGAGAATCCTTCCCCTACATTGACAATTATTGTATCCGATAATGAGGATAGTTCTCCTTCAACAGCAACATTCATACCCTCACCAATTCCCATTAGTGCAATAATAGCCATAATACCAATTGCAATACCAAGAAGCGTTAATATTGAGCGAGATAGTCGTTCCCTAATATTTTTATATGCTAAATTGAAATTATCCTTAAACATATTCTTCCCTTACAATACCATCTTCAATTTTTAGAACTCTTCGCGCTCTTTTCGCTATATTTGGATCATGAGTAACAATAATAACTGTTTCACCTTGATTATTAATGTTTTCTAAAATATCCATTATTCTATTTCCTGATTTTGAATCAACATTTCCTGTTGGTTCATCACCAAGAATAATAGTTGGATTGTTTCCTAGAGCCCGAGAAATGGCTACCCGTTGTTGCTCTCCACCACTCATTTCAGATGGTTTATGATCTATTCTATGTGATAAACCAACCATATCCAGTAATTTTTTTGCCCGTTGTTTACGGGTTTTACTATCCACTCCTGCAAAGCCCATCGATAAAGTTACGTTTTCTAAAGCAGATAATGTGGGAATCAGGTTATATTTTTGGAAGATGAAACCTATTTTTTCTCTACGTATTCTTGCTAAATCATTTTCAGCAAGCGTATAAACATCCGTATCATCAATAAACAATTTACCTGTTGTTGGTCTATCAAGACAACCAATAAGATTCATTAACGTTGATTTTCCAGAGCCAGATGGTCCAATAATTGCAATGTAATCTCCTTGTGCAATAGTAATATCCGTTTTTTTTAATGCTTGTACTTGTAATTCTCCTTTACCATATGTTTTGCTGAGGTCTTTTGTAATTATAACATCCTTCATTGATTTTTCCTACCTTTTTTCCATCTCCAAAGGATGATAACAATGATTAAAACAACTATTGCTACAATAATGATAATGCAGGTGTTAAGAATATCCCCACCAAATTGTGGAGATTGTTCATCACCACCATTAGATGAAGACTGATAACTTGTTCCTTCGCTAGATGTGACCTTAAAGGTATGACCTATAGATGGTGTCACATAATACTCTCCGCCTTGCTTATATGAAACCTTGAATTCAATAGTATGATTGCCATAATCAAGTTGATCTGAGTAAATGTCAAAACTTGCTGAGAATACATCATCTGCATCCATTGCACCAATAAAATATTGTGAAGGTATGACTGTTGCTTCTGTAACTGGTGTAATAATTACTCCTGCTATGGATTCTGTTTTTGCATTATAAACTTCAAGACCAATTCTTGAAGAGGATCCTTTTTTTATTGATGATGGTATATTTGTAAAAATAGGGGCAACATCTAACACTTCTATGACAGCAATAGGAAAGACATAGGTTTCATAATGTGGATTATTTCCATTCATATAACTTAGGTTAAATGAAAGGTGTTTTTCACCCATCTCAGCAGGTTTTATGGAAAATCGAACTTCTTCTGATTCTCCTGCATCTAGTGATCCCGTAAATATGCTATCAGGATTACACGTAAAATCACTTTGATCATCTGTTGAAATAGTAAGACCTTCAACCATATTCTGTCTCTTATTAATCATATGAAATGAAATATCAGTTGAACCCCCTATGGATACTTTTGATGGGACATTATCATGAAGTAATGTTACAGATTGATTATCAACTCTAACTGGAAATGGATATTTGACATCTTTATAAGAATCTACATCAACTCGTATGATTGGATAATACAGCCCTTGAGTAATATTTTCATCTGCAGTAATTTTAAATGAAAGGGAAATACTGCTAGCTGGTGAAAGATCTCCTATATCATAATACGAATTTTCTGAAGAAATTGAATTGGTACCATCACCATCCGCATTAATCCACACTTTATCAATAGATCCTGCAATGGTTTCAACAAGTACATCTACTGGAAGACTATTAATATAATCTGTATCAGTATGGGTTGCGGTTGCCTCGGTGTTTGTTAATATTATTGTTAATTCTGCATCATCACCGGGCATGAGTATTTCTGGGTAAAGACTATAACTTGTAACCATTACTGTAGGATCTGCTTGTATCATTGGTGTTAGGTTAATAAGTAATAGCAATATCATCATCAAAGAGATTGCGTTAACCTTTTTATTTTTCATTTTATTACCTTCTAAATTTTTTTAAGATCTTTTACACATGTTTCTAAAATTTTCTGTACTTCATCATGTTTTTGTTTTGATTTTGAAACTGATAACATTCTTATGTCAAACATAAGTTCAACAATTTCCTTATGGTCAAATTCAGCAACTTCGGAAAAAAGTTTTCTAAATTTTAAAAAATTTTCTTCGATTTGCATCCCTTGTTTTTTTGCATTCTTTAATATCTTTTTTCCATCATTAGTTATCATAAAAATACGTTTCGAGCGTTCCCCTATTTGTTGTATGGTAATGAGGTTTTCTTCCTGCATGTGATTCAACAATGGATATATTGTTCCTTTACTAGGGACCCATGCACCATCTGTTTTTTCTTTAATTTCTGCAATGAGTTCATATCCTGTTTTCGGTTGTTTTTTTATTGAATGAAGCGTATAAATTGATAGAATACCACGTTGTTTACCACTTTTCGTTTCAATGCAGAATAGTTTTGACATTATCCTCATATAATTTTAAACATTTAAATACATATCGTTTTCGAACGGTATTATTTCGATATATGAAATAAATTTGAAAAAAAATATCAATACACAGTATCCATAAAAATGGAATATTTATCGGATATAAATTCCCCCACCTTTAACTCTCTCCCAATAAAGATGGGGGAAACCCCACTTTAACATTTGTAATGAAATAGTCAATCATTTATATCATATTCGATATATTTCAAAAACTTACTTTTATGTAATTATTGTTGATTTTTTAAAAAAAAATAAATCTTTAAAAAATAGTATTAAAGATAATAAAAAGATATTTTTTATTATTCCCTACAAAATGCAAAAATCAAATATTCCTTGAAACATTAAGAAATATCAATCATTTCAAAGCGCAAAGGAAACATTACATAGCTAATAATTGATATGACTGAAATACCTTAAAAAAAAAAAAAAAAAAAAAAATCCTGTTATATTACATCTTTTTTTTCTTTTTTTTCCAGGTCATACTCATTAAAAAACCTTATCTGACTCGTTCCATCCAACATTTTCGTTTGGTATATTTTAGCAACCTTCATAAAAATGAAAACCTTATGAACTGAAAAACCTATTCATAGACAATGTTCGAAACAAGAAGTAAAAAACAAAGAACAATTATTTATGCCGCTATTTCCCTAATGGTAACTTTCCTTTTAGTTGCAATGCATTATATTCAAGGTTGGAATCAAGTTTATATTATCATTGCAGCAATTATTGAATATATATGTATATTTTATATTTTATATCTCCCATTGAAATTGAAAGGATCTAAATAATAAATTCACTTTAACCTTTCTTTTTTGAATACCATAAAGACTTACCATTCAAAAATTCTTCATTTCCCCTTTTCTTTATTTTTCGTAAATTTTTGATATGTGCATCACCATGAACCGGTTCTAAAAAATCAAGTTTTTTACATGTTTCAAAATCTTGGCAATCCCAGCATCCCTCTAATTCTTTTTTTAACGCACATGTTCGAATTTTACAAAAGGGAGATCCTCCACCATTTTTACAACCTTTACGACAGCGGAATTTAACCATTGCACCAAGCACCTTATAGCATTCATCATATGATTTGAAATCCTTACCAAATGAGTATGTCGAAATAAAATGTGCAAATTTATCATAATAATTTTTTCTTAATTCTTTTCGTAGATCTCGTGCTAAGTCAGGAATTTCACCTGCATATCCATGACAATCCTTACAATTTAATCCACAATAAGCTATAAGTTTTTGATCACTTAATTGGCTATTCATAGATGGTCATTCAATTAATAGTATAATAAAAGTTCCTCAATTCACAATTGGATATCTAGATTATAATCATTTCTTGCCATGATATAATCTTGCATATGAATAGAATCATTTTACAATAATTTTTTTACTTGTGTAACTTGCATCATATCTATAATAACTTTATTCAATATTTTAGAAAACCAAACCATCATTCTATGGATTTTTGTAATCATAAGAGTGCATTCAACCAGTAATCAAGTTCATACTGAAAAGATGATTTTTTCCCTTAATTATTAAGTAATGAAGATTGAATAGTAAGACTGTTTTTGAACGTCATATGTAATATTCAAAGGAAGTAAATGAGAGATATTCTTTATTTTTGTTACATTACTTGCAATATTTTTTCCATTATGCCATTTCATTAGTATTAACAATTATTTCATAATATCAAAAATTTTCACATTCATAACGTATCGATTCAAATGGTGATAATTCCTTAACTTGATTCCAAAAGGATAAGTCAAGAAAAGATATCAATATTGAATGTAATTAAATTTTTAATGATGCTCTATTTCATTTAAAACTATTAAAAACTTCAATATGAATTTTATATATGATATGGTCCTATCTACGGTAATATTTTACTATCAGAATAGAGCATGTATTTATTTTAAACGATTATAAAATGAGGTGGGGAAGATTGAACAAAAGGAGGCAATGAGGATAGGTAACCGCAGATCTCACCCCATTATACAATATAATATAATATAATAATTGATAATTTAAATTATTATCGAAATTTTATTCGACTTATGTCGAATTTTTTAGTATTAAAAAATAAAATATAAAAGATAACCAATAATTTATAATAATAGAATAATGCCAAAAAAAAATTGTAATTCTAATATTACAAATAATTAATTTTTAAACAATTATAAGATCTATATTCAATTCTATTTTCTATCAACAATATACTTCGTTAAAAATTATATAATAATTATTTATTTAGGATATCGATCCAATTTATTTCAATATTATCAACTGGCCAATCTTTCATAAAACCATATTTTGTTTCAGTTTCTACAGATGCAATGGCTCTTAATACTGAGAAACCAACAAGAAGAGTACCAAATGCTGCATAATTATCATCCAAATGTGTTTGTTTTCCATCACAGATAAAAAATTGACTTGTTGCACTGTTCGGGTCATTAGTTCGCGCCATCGATATAGCCCCATCCTCATGTCTTACTTCTGGATGTATCTCCAGATCAATTGTTCCTAAAGGACTTTCTACATCAGTTCCATTACTATAATAACCCCCGCCTTGAATAACAAAATCATCTATAACGCGATGAAAAACGATATTTTCATAAAAATCTATGTTTGATAGGGATATAAAATTCTGAACTGTTACTGGCGTTTTTGAAGAATATAATTCAAATATCATTTTTCCTTTCGTAGTATCCATTATTGCCAATGGATTACTTTCAATAGCATCTATAGATCTTGCGGGTTTGAAGTCACATCGAATCCAGGGAATAATCAAATTGGTTCCAAATAAGCTTTTATATCCAAAAATGAAAAAAATTCTTCTTGATTTACCCCAATAATTATTATAAATCGTATCGTAGGAGTTGTAAAATTTTATATGTTTTTCCCCATTATCAAATATATTTTTTAAAATACAGTTATTACTTGAATTGAATAGAATTAAACCTAGGGTATTATCAATAAATTTGTTTTCATAAATCAGATTATTAGTTGATGTGCAAAGATCAAAACCAAGCTCATTTCCAACAATTTCATTTTGAATGATAAGACAATATTGAGATTTTTTTTGAATAATAATACCATCTTCATTATTTGTAATAATATTTGATATAATTCTAACATCATTTGAGGTATTCGATGATATACCATATCCACGTTTCTCTGTTGTATCAATTCCATGTTGAATAGTAAAATTAGTAATTAAAATAGAATTACCATCTTCTACTGAAATTACTCCACCTCTATTATCCCCATCGATTATAGTATTTTCTTTTTCTTCTCCTATTAAAGAAATACTTGTTTTAATGATGATATTTTCATAATAAATTCCATTAAATATAAAAATGGTATCATATGGTATAGCAGCATTTATTGCATCTTGAATAAAGAAAAATGGATGTTCAATACTTCCATCCCAAGGACCTAGCGTATTATCATCATCAACAAAAATAACTGAATTATTGTCAGTTTTTTGGGTTTGTATTGATGGAGTGATAAATAGTAAGATACACGATAAAGCAACGATTTGAATTTTATTTATAGTTATGCCCCCTATCAAATAAATATATTAATATATGATATTATATAAAAAATATTCCCATTTTTGTAAAAAATGATAAAATTAACCATCTTTACTTAAAAGAAACACGCTAGTTTTATACGAATTAAATTATTAATTGTAATGTCTGAAACCCTTAAACAATAAACATAAATAATTATAATACATATAAATAAATAAAAATAATATTATTAATAAATACGATGATAAATAGCCATTTTTTCGTTAAATTCATTTATTTGTCATATATTGAAATAAGAAAATTTTCAATATTATCATTCATTATATCATAAAAAGAATTGTGATATGTTACTTTTTTCTCTTCTTCAATGGTCCATGATCTCTCACAAACAAGTAAATTAACACCAACATGTTTCCAGCAGGTGTCTATTACTTTATCCACATTATATTCCGTTCTTCTTCTACATAATTCAATGGTATAGGCTATGATATCATGTTCACCATATAACCAATTCTCAGAAGACCCAGGGGTCCCACAAAATCTTGGAAATAAATATTCTCTTTCTCCATATTGACCATAGATTTTTAATTCATATCCATTAATTTGTGATATACTTTCCCCTAATGCTCTGAAAAGAGTTTCATGAGGTGCGCGTCTACTTGTATGCATCCATGGAAAAATCATCCATTCTCCATAATCATGATATGATAAAGAAATACTTATATTATTTTTTTCAACTAGAGATTTTATAGCTTTTGTTTCATTTTCACAAAATGGTTCTTCTCCTCTATATGTCCAACTTACATCATCAAGTAAATAGTCCAAATAATAATTTTCTGGAAAAAGATAGGGAATTTTCCATTTATATCCATAATTTCTGTTTAAATCGACCCCGTAAGAAGTGATATGATCCTCAGTTCCATCTGCACCATAATTAGGAGCACGATTCTTTCTCCAATCTGAGGCAACTCCATCTGGATTAACCATGGGAATAATAAAGAGTTTTGTATTATCAATAGTGTTTGTAACTTGCTCTTCAGGAGGGTCTTCATCAATTAATCCATCTTGATCATTATCTAAACCATCATATGGATCTTCATTAACAATAGAATCTTGATCATCATCATAAGGTTCTTTGTTATATTTGTTAACAATATAATTGATAAAATAAATTAAAACTTCAAAAGAAGGTTTTTCATTTCCATGGTGGGCACCCATTAACAATACTTCTGATTCTTGTTCATCTAATTCAACATTATCCGATAGAGTAACCAACCAAATATCTCGTCCCTCATATGTTTTTCCAATGGATGATACTAGCATTATATCCGAATTATTTTTTGAAAGATTTAACAATTGATCAGTCATTTCTTGATAAGTGTGATATTCATACCGATCCATAGAAAGGGTTGCTGCTGCTTTTGATACATTTGATTCTTGAAATAGTGGATTTGAACTAATCAATATATTAATAATTATAAATAAAATGAAACCTACATTTATCCTTTTCATACATATCTATCCCATAGTATTAATTACTTTTATGAATTTAAATATTTTGTATAAAATAATAAATAAGTATCGCTCATATTTCTAATCTTAAGGTGCAATTTAATCGAACTCTTTCATATGTACTTTTATTTTAAATTCCTTCATTTAACGTGCATGCATTACAAAGAAATGAAAATAATTCATGCTTTAGCATGATTTTGCAGATTCTACATGTTTCATTTTGCACTTGACTTTTCCCTTTCTCAGCAATAATTTCTGCTGATTTTTTAATTTCATTGATAACCATCTCATTATTTATTCTATCCTTTCCTCGCTTGCCGGATAAATATTGAGATATCGCTGCGGGTGTCACATCTAATTTTTCTGCTGTTTCTTTTTGGTTTAAATGAAATTCATGGATTAAACTCTCTGCAAGTTCTCTTCGAATAACTGGTAATCCATTCCATACAATATGCTCACAGGGAGTCGATTTCATAATGTATAAATGTATACTGTTATTATTAAACTTAACGGCGTTAAATTTTTTTAAACAACTATCAAACCGTTTGCTAATGGTAAATTTTTAGATTTTATCAAATATCATTTTAATGATTCAAGAGCATATCGTAAACTTTTTTTTGCATTGGGAACAGTATCATATTGATCAATTTCTTCAGGATATATCCATTTATAATCAGTATGTTCCCAATCCAAAACAATTTTAGGTTTATCATTAAGATCTACAAGAACCGGAAATATAACCCATGTTTTTTGTATTTCTTCATCATCAAATGAATATGTTGACCCTAAGTAATATGATGTAATGTCCTTTTCATTAAACCCAAGTTCTTCAGATAATTCTTCTTTTACTTTCTCGTCAAGAGGTCTTAATTGGTCAAGATATCCTGCAACGGTATTCCATTTACCTTTATAAGTCAAGACTTCCTGACTTCTTTTTAATAGAAGAATTTTTTTATTAAATCTAATAAAAATAGTTAAAACAGGAGCTTTCCTGGCAGTTGTATAATCTATACGACCATCTTTTCTTATTGGCAGATTTTTAGATAATGATTTAATTAAATTTATATATGCTGATTCATAACTCATGAAGAACTAGGATAGGTTATAATCTTTTAATAATATCTGTCAAATATGAATTAAGATAAAAAAATAAGAACTCTTAATTATGTTTCCATCCAAATTTTACTTTTTTCCAATAAGGTGCAATTATTTTCCCTTTTTTTGTCTTATGTCTTTCTATAGGAATTAAACGAAAACCATATTCACCAATTTTGCTATTTTTCATTTTTTCACCATTCATTTCTTCCTTTTCTACGTTCTATTTTCAGTTTTCATATATATAATAGTATAGTGCAAAAATTACACATTGAAAGATAATTAATAAAAGAAATGAATTACGAGAATACAAACATTTTAGATATTACTACAATTCATCATTATTCTTAAAATATTTATTTTTCACGTCTTTAAGTTTTAATTCTAAGTAATATTCGCTAGAGATAAAAAATGGATGTTTTAATACTCCTTTTTTGAATTCATCTTCAAATTCATTTTGTATATGATCAAAAACAGTATCTGTTGTTTTACCAATAACTAAATCAATAAAGTCTTCAATGTTTGGATTGTTTTCCTGTTTATCATACCATTCGAGTGCTTCTTTTAATATTTTATCTCTCATTTTTCCTCACAATTCAATTGCTTAAATACGTTATTCATTTAAAAAATTATATGTTTACTGACAATTTTAAAAATGATTTTATTCTATTACATAATGAAAGATCATATTATAAGATTCAAGTATTCGACCGATATTGTATTAATTTAATAGAAATTATGAATAAGATGATAGTAAGCTACTTTTCAATTAATTATTTATAATAGTTAACCATTTTGCCGCTTCCTGGTTAACAATGATCTCATTAATTACTTTGGGCATCATAATTTGTTATATAATTATATTGATCTTTATAGGAGTTTTTTCGAAAAAGAAAATAATAAATTCAACAGGTTTTTTTCTTGCAGATAGAAGCCTTAAAACATTTCCACTGCTATCAACTCTAACTGCAACAGCAATAGGTGGATCTGCAACAATTGTTGCTGGTGGTAGAATATATGCACATGGACTACCAGCTCTTACTTATGACCTTGCTGGAGGATTTGGATTAATTGTTCTTGGATTATTTATTGCAAAAAAAGTAAGAAAAACAGGTTTATACACACTTCCAGACATTACTGGATCTTTATTTGATAATAACGTTCGATTTGTTTCAGCCATATTAGTAATTATAACCGAAATTGCATGGGTATCACTTCTTATACAAGCATGTAGTCTCGTATTATCAGTTGCTATTCCAATAGATTATACTTGGATTCTGATCATTATCACTATAGGTTTTATACTATACACTATGCTTGGTGGGCAATATGCTGTTGTTTATACAGATATGATTCAATTTGTTGTCATGGTAATAGGTATTTGTTTTATAGCTGCACCGCTACTATTCTATGAAGCCATTCCTAATATAAGTCAATTATCTTCAACAACCCTATCGTTTCCAGTAAATGAACATATTGGTCTAATTAGTGCTACATCAATATTTTTCATGATGTTTCTTCCTCATATCGTAGGACCTGACATCTATTCAAAAATTCTTTCAGCAAAAGATGAAAAAATTGCAAAAAAAAGTGCCATTTATTCAGGAGTTTTTAAATTAATATTTGCAATAGCTATTGCAATTATTGCCCTATCCGCTATTATACTCCATCCAGACCTCTCAAACCCATATGTAGCAATTCCAACAGCAGTATTTAATTTATCACCATTCATTGCAGGTTTTATTCTTGCTGCTTTTATCTCAGTTATGCTTTCTTCAGCAGATTCATGTTTATTGTCAGTTGGAACAATTATCAGTAATGATATTTTGAAAAATAAAGATATTAAAATCACTCGAGTTGGTATTTTCCTTGTTGGTATCGGAGCCTTAGTACTAGCTTTATATCTAAATGATATCTTAAAAACTCTGGAACTTGCTTATACCATTTTCACTGCAGGATTAACTATACCAATTCTATTTGGTTTTTACAAAGAAAAAACACATGTTACCTCAAAAGGTGCATTTATAGGTTTAATTTTTGGGGGATGTGTTTCTTTAGCATGGTTCTTTTTAAATAATCCATATTCTATTGATGCCATTATCATTGGGATGATTTGTTCCGTCATTCCCCTGATAGTATTAATGGATGCAAAAAAATGAAAGAATATATTATCAGATTATTGAAAAAGAATGATTTTATTTCTGGAGAAGAAATAGCCAAACACTTTGGTGTCTCAAGAACTGCAGTATGGAAGCATATAGATACATTGCGTAAACAAGGATATAGAATTGATTCTATAAAAAATAAAGGATATCGACTTGTATCCAAACCTGACATACTATTACCTTTTGAGATTCAAGAAAAACTACATACAAATATCATAGGGAAAAAAATTCAATATTTTCCCACTATTCATTCAACAAATACCTATGCAAAACAGATCATAAAACAAGATATAAAAGATGGCACAGTAATCGTATCAGATATTCAAACAGAAGGTAGGGGAAGAAAAAATAGATCATGGCAGTCAACTACAAATGGATTATGGTTTTCGATTATTCTCTTTCCTAATCTTACACCAAATAATGGAATGCTATTAACCATGGCAAGTTCTATTTCAATAGTACAGGGAATTAAAGAAATAACGGGTTTAAATCCAATTATCAAATGGCCAAACGATGTTCTAATTGAAAATAAAAAAGTATGTGGGATTCTAACAGAAATTAATGCTGAAATGGATAAAATAAATTATGCAATTATCGGAATTGGAATAAATGTAAATAATCAGATTGATACAAGTCTAGAAGATATCGCCATTTCATTAAAAATAAAAGTGGGTTCGCCAGTTTCTCGATTAAATCTGTTAAGTTCAATCTTAAATTATATGGATCAGTATTATAACCAGATAAACAAAGGAGACTTTTTTGTTATAAGAAATAAGTGGTTAGAATATTCAGGAATCATCGGAAGAAAAATAATTGCTCACGATGAAAAAACAACATATCAAGGTATTGTTACAGATATTGATGATAGCGGCTGTATTATTCTTAAAACAACTAGTGGAATTCATCGTATCCTTAGTGGAGATATTGAGTATATATAGAAATATATATTTTATTTTGGTCTTCCTTGATTACTGAAACCATTATTTGGTTCATATGGATTAAATGCTGGGTCACCATAAAGAGTCCTAACATAATAGGTTGGTAATTCTTTATCAACTTGTTTTTCACCCCGCAAAGCTTCTCCCATACTATAATCATCTATAATCAAATGATTTTCAAGAATTTCTAATCCTGCTTCTTGACCTGTTTCTCTTGTGGCACCTATGAATCCATTACAACCTGCTTTGATAAGAGTAATTCCAATATTCATCCAGGGAGGAATACCATCAACTCGACCCATGAGACAGGCAGATGTCAAAAAAATACTTGGATTTTGAAAAATCCATTCCTTAACATGAGCAACATCTATTACCTTACTATACATATCAAAGCCATAAATTGAAGGAGTAAACCAAAACCAATCTCCATGACCTAAATATTCATTATAATTTGCATTGGTAAAAACAGAAAATAATTCAACATATGTTCTGCTATTTTTAAATGTGCCAAATACTGTTGATTCAAATCCATATTGTTCTATTTCATGCGCATAAGGAATTTGATGAAAGATACCACCTGTTTCACCAAATCCTTCACCAAACATGAAATGAAATCGATTTAAACCATTATTTGACGAATTATTCAATTGACATAAATCCTTATAAAACAATGTTCGACAAAGAAGAAGAGATACATCAGATACATTATATCCTATTATCCTTCCTACAGATAATAAATCATTTATATAATACGGGTTATCTGATGGCAATCCTTTCTCTACGATTCCCATCTGTGATGGTGCATAATAATACATTGGAATCATATTAGTATCACCAAGGATACCTAACCAAGCTGGTCCATTAAGATAAGAAAAAAGAAGATGTTGATTTTCCATTAATTGAAAATTGTGTTTTATAAAAGCAATTGTAATATTTACTTTTTCATTGTTAATACCATGAAGGTTTTCTTCATACCAAGGCCCTGTTGCATATCCATTGCCTGCTTTTTTATACCCTTCAGAAAATATTGAAAACGTTTCATTACTTACCACTATTCCGCCATGCGAACTTGCAAGATACGGTGCTAAAATTGAAAGAGATTTAATACGTGGAAAATGAGGTGTTATTATTTGGGTTAGGTTTATGGTTAAATCTATATCAAAATCAACATTAGATAATCCTCTTACGGAAAAAAATCCTCCTTTAATTCCATTATAGCCATCTAAATGAATGAAGTATTCGCCTGAAAGATTACAAATAATTGTATCAGTATATAATTTTCCAACTTGATAACTTGAAGATTGAGAATAAGAAATAACATCCCCTTTTGGATCTTTAATTTTTAATAATAAAAAAGGTTCGATGAATTCTGAAAAAAATAATTCATTATTATTTATAACGTTAGCATTTAATTTTAAAAGATACATCCCTTCTGGTATCGTAAATGATATGATTTTTTCAGAGTTTCCTTGTAAGGTATGAGTTTTTCCAAAAAGTGTGATTTGAGTTGCTTGTAAATTAAAATTCTTAAAAGTTATTTTTGATGAGACCCCATCAATGTCCTCAATATCTTTTGGATTTGTAAGGGCGATATAATTAATTTCATTAAATCTTTGTTTGATTATTGATAATATAAACTCTTGTATTTCATCAATGGTTGAAAGTTCTGTTATTTCAAGATTATTTTTGAATGAAATTGTTTGATCACCCACAATAATTAATTTTTCGATATTTAAAGAATCCAATTTTTTTCTAATATCTTCATCATTTTTGTGATAAAAAATAATTGGAATATGATAATAACTTGCTATTGGTGCTGCTGTTATAGCTCGATTGTATTTACTTGTATCACCATAAGGCAAAATTAATACTTGCGAACAGTTTCTATACTCGTCTAATAACTGAAGAGATATATCTATTGGGGAACCTACCATATTATATGTATCATTTATTATATTTTGTGAATCACCCATATAATAAATATTATTTGAATGATTATAGTGGTCGATAAATAGATGTTGTTGGAAATTTAATGTATTATTAGAAGTAATTATCATTGGTTTTAATATGGATTGATTATCATGAGTATAATAACAAGCTATTGCAGAACCTAATATTGCATAATACGGATCAGCATCGGATATGAGAAAGATATCTGCATCCCATATTGAATTCGATTTTAAATTATGATTTTGATTTTCGAGTGAAGTAACAGTAAACGAGTTTGAACTTAGAAGAAGGAAAATAAGAATTAATGATAACGTGCAATATTTTTTCATAATAGTAATTATATTAATTAAGAGTTAAATATTTTGTTAACATTACTTGACAAAACATATAAAAAATCGATTTAACGACAATCTTTTCTATTCTTGTATTTATCAATTAAATACTCAATAAACTCAGCTTCTTTTTTTGAATGAGGAGAAATCACAATGTACACCCGCTCGACTATCTCATATAAAAATGTCATTTTTAAATTTTTATATTTATTTTGGTAATCAAGGACTCAATAATTAAGTTTTTGAATTTGTCTTAATCCTTAATCTAATAATTAAGTTCAAAGTTTTTAACAGTATCAAATTCTGAAATATACTCAAGAAAAACAAAAAATATTCAATAGTATTGGTTAAAACCCTATATCCTATGCCAATAATTACCTAAATTATATTGTAGTAAAAACTGATTTAAATTTTTTCAATATTGATTTAACAGATGTTGTATTACGTTAAATTTAATAAGGAGAATGATATATTAATTAATATATAGGGGTAACTAATGATGAGTAAAATATTATTATTAATATCAATAATACTTATGATATTACCAACTCTTGTATCGACTCAGGAGATTAAAATAGGTTCAGAACAAATGTTAAATCAAAATGAACCAACTATCTCAGCAGATTTTACCCATAATATATTTGCTGAATATGCAACAACAACCTGGTGTCCTAGTTGTCCCTTTGCTGCAGAAGCACTATATGAAATTTATGAAAGTCAAGAATATCCTTTTAGTTACGTGACCTTTGTTTCAGATGTTAACCCTAACGCTCAAGAGAGAACAAGAGATTACTATACTGTTGCAATTCCAACCGTTTATTTTGATGGAGGAAATACATTATTTGTTGGTAATGCTGGAAGTGTGTCAGCAACAAAACTTAGATATATTCAACATATTGAAGAAAATGGTTATCGAACGACAAAATCATCGATTCAGATTGAGTCATCAGCAGTTTGGGTAGATAATGCAAAGATTGATATCCAAGTTATTGTCTCAAACCAAGGAAATTCTTTTTATTTTGGTAAAATTCGTACGTATGTTTCAGAAATCGAATCCCGTTGGTTAGATTATGATGGAATTCCTTATCATAATGCGTTTCTAAATTATGCATTCAATGAAATCCTTTTTTTAATGCCAGGATCCAGTAAAACATTTACTACAACATGGGATGGAAATACAAATCATAATGGATTAACATTTGGCGACATATTAGAGGACAATATTATTATTAATTCGGCTGTTTTTCATTGGATCCCACATCTAAGAACGGGTTATGAAGGTAGTCAATATACACAACAATATTTATCATTCTTTGTTGATCAATCCGATGTAATTACTTTATTGTAGATAAAATTGTTATTATTGAACAGCAAGTTTATATAATAAACAGCAAATTATTATACAAATATAAAAAATAAATAAAGAATGCCTATGAAAATTCCATATCAGATTCCATTTCATTATCTTGTTATTGCTATTGCTGCAATCATTATTATTATAACAGTAGCAACATTAATGTCAGGGGAAAATGAAACAGACACAACTCCGCCAGAATTAGAAGTTATCACAGAAATTTTAACTGCTTATGAAGGAGAAACGGTAACTATTGAGATTAATTTTTCTGATAATGTTGCTGTAACGTATGCAAAAGTATTCTATAAAAATATAAATGATAAAGATTTTATTGACGCATCTATTATAGAAAAAACTTTTAATCTTTCTTTACCCTTAGATTCTGATGATGACTGGGAATTTTATGTTATCATTAATGATGCAGCAGGAAATGGTCCTGTTGGAATGCCATCAATAAATGGTGATATAACATATCCAATAATCGTATTAGAGAAAAACGATGATGAGACAACGGATAATGAAACCTATCGGAGATTTGTTTTTGTTGAAGAATGCAGTTCAGTAAGCTGTTCCAATTGTCCTGATGTTGCTGATAGCCTTCATGAATTAAAAGATGAAGGAATTGATTTTTATTATGTAACCTTAGTAGCAGAAGACACAGAAGCAAAAAAGCGAATTAATGATTATAATGTCGATGCATATCCAACAGTCCTTGTTGATGGCGGATATAAAGCATTCCGAGGTAGAAAAGACAAAGATATATATCAAGCTTCTATTATTGCTTCACTTAATCGAGAAGTGCCCGATATTATTGTTAAACTTGATGCAGAAAATAAATCATCTGAAATTTCTATTGATACAACAATTATTAATAATGAAAATACAGCATATTCTGGAACTTTGAAAGTTTATTTAGTAGAAATTGTTTCTACAACACTACAAGATTATAAGTCCAAACCATACTCCCATGATTTTCTTGAATTTGCGATTGATAAAGAAATTACGATCAAAGCAAAAAGCAATACAACTGAAAGTATTACTATATCAACAGATATTTTTGACCCAGATAATCTTTTAATTTATGCAGTCGTTTTTTCAAACGACAAATATGAATCATATTTAGATGATGAGAAAGAATATCCATTTGATGCATATTATGTAGATGGATGTGCAGGTACACAAGTAGTTGAAGGCGGTAATCTTCCACCGAATGTTGGAATAACAAAACCTGCACCTGGTACTATCTATTTGAGAGGAACAGAAAAGGAGTTTGGAATTGGCAACATTTCATTTCACCCTCAAAAACCGATTATTTTTGGTAGAATGACCTTTACTTTTGAGGCTAGTGATGAAGAAAGCAGCATTGAAAAAGTTGATTTTTATATTGATGAAACACTGGTTAAATCATTCAAGCAAGGACCTTATGAATATGAATATAGAAACGAAAAAATATTCAAATGGCAACATACAATAAAAGTAATAGCGTATGATTCAGAGGGAAAAAGTTCATCTGCTGAAAGGGAAATCATAGCTATTACTGCAAAAGCTTAATGTTGAATTTTTTTACTAGCTATCATAGAAATGAGATTTCTATTTGCACTTGAAAAAAAGGGATATATTCCATAAGATAATCCTTTTACTATTCTTTTTATAACTTCAGAAATTGAATAAAAAGAGTGATACATATAAAAGACGCCGTCTAGTAATTCTTCTGGGCTCATTTGTTTTGGTTGATATACAACTGAATACATGGTATATTTTGACCAATCTTTTGTAATGATTCTTTTCTCTTTTTCAAGGTCTTTGTAAACAGGGGTTCCGGGAAAGGGTGTATTAATTGTAAAATCTGCAACATCGATTCCTAATTTTTTAATAGTTGTAACCGTTGTTTTGAATACATCTTTAGTATCCGTATCAAAACCAAACATAAAATCTCCAATTACAATCATTTTATGTTTATGGATAAGATCAACTACTTTTTTATATGTGCTAACAGTGTTTGTTGTTTTTTTTACTGCATTAATTGTTTGTTGTGATATTGATTCAAAACCAATAAGCCAGCCAATACAACCCGCTTTTTTTGATAGATAAATAAGTTCTTCATCTGTCGATAACACATTAGCATTACCATTACAGAAAAACTTTTTTTTTAAAGGAATCATGTGTTTAAAAAGTTTTTTTGTATAATGCGGATCAATAGTGAGAGAAGCATCATAAAACATGATTATTTTTTGCTTCATTTCTTTTATTTCATTAATCACTTCTTTAAGAGGTCTTTTAAAATAGATATGACCATTAGGCGTATTTGATTCTGGACAAAAATTGCAATTAAATGGACATCCTCTCGTTGCTTCGATAGCTCCGATAATCATAAAACCAGGGAGTGATACCTTTGTTGATGGAATGATGCAGGGTATGGAATCATATGATTCTACCGGATAAATTTTTTTTAATGACTTAGATTCGATGTCCCTAAGAGCGGTTAGCCAATTTGCTTCTCCTCTGCCTAAAAGTACTGAATCAGCATACATTAAAGCTTCTTCAGGAAGGGCTGATGCATGTAAACCACAGAGGATGACAGGTATTTTTTTCTTCTTAAATCGATCTGCTATTTCATATGCTTTTACTGCTGATGCACTTGTATAATGAATTAATACGACATCATAAGGGCTCGTATATGGAATTGAACTGTATCTTTCATTTATAAAATCGATTGTATGTTTTTTTGGAGTAATTGCATATAGTCTTCTCATGTAGAGGGTTGGTAATATTGAAAATGCAGTAAGTAATGTTTTTTCTAATGATTTTGTTATTTTTTTGGAAGTTTTAATTTGTTCAATCATTAGAATATTCATTTGATCTATCTTCCAATAAGAGTCGTCATCTATTTAAGGTATACTTTTTATTACTTTTCTTTACCATAGGCGCTATATATGAATCCATTTCTCAATCCAATATTTCTTATTAGAACTATTAATGCATATCTCAATTATATTGACCGGTTAAATCATTTGTCTAATGAGGATATTATTAAATTACAAAATAAGCAACTACAACGAATGATAAAAAGAGCATTTTCTGTTCAAATGTATTATGATTTGTACAAAAATGCAGGTATTGGTAAAAATGATATTCAGTCAATTTCAGATCTGAATAACCTTCCAATTATTACAAAAGATCATTTTGCAAAGTATAAACCTGAAGGATTGGTGCCTTCATCGAAAAATATTAATCAATTCGTTAAGGTTTCAACTTCTGGGACAACAGGTAAATCTCTTTCTATATATGTAGATATGTATGAAATAATAATTGGCTTATTAGGATATCTTCGTACAATTCATGATTATAAAATTTCATGGCGAAAAAACAGACTTTCTATAATCGGTGATTTTGCATCTCATACCGCTGAAACAGGTTATGTAAAACAGGGATTACTTCCAAATTCAATATCAAAGGGTGCTTTTAAATCAATACAATGGTTAGACACAAACGACCCTCCTGAAAAAGTGATGGATGCATTAAATTCTTTTAATCCTGATTTTATAGGTGGTTATACTGGTATGCTTGGCCATCTAGCAGTTTTAAAAAAGCAAGGAATGGGAAAAGAAGTTAATCCAAAAGTAATTGCATCAACTGGAGCATTGCTTGATAACCATTTAAAAAAATTTATTGAAAGTTCATTTAATTCAAAAGTTTTTGAAGTTTATGGAGCTACAGAAACTGGTCCAATTGCTTATCAATGTGCCAATTCAGGAATTTATCATATTATGTCAGATTTTCTTTATTTAGAATTTGTTGATGATAACAATGAACCAGTTCGCTCTAAAGAGCCAGGCCATATTCTAGTAACAAAATTATTTGGTGGAGGTACTCCCATTATAAGATACAATGCTATTAATGATATTGTTTCACCTCTTTATGAATCCCATAATTGTAATCTCGCAGGTTCATTAATTCATAAAATTTATGGACGGGATAAAATCCGTCTTTTCCGCAAGGATGGTAAAATAATACTTGCATCCTCATTAACTTCAATATTTAGTCGATTATTATATCAGCTTCAAACAAGTAAAATTCGAGAAATGAAAGTGGTTCAAACGTCTCTTGATAAAATAGAGATTAGTATTGTGATAGACGAAAAACTTAGGAATATAGGACCATCAGTTGATGATATTTATCAAGTATTCGAACAAGGTTTTAAAGAAAAATTTGGTAAATCAATTACGGTTATTTGTAAAGAGGTAAATCAGGTATCAAGAGATGAACCACGGATCATCTCTCTAGTTGACCCTTCTTCAATAAGAATTTCTGGTTTTGTTTGATTTTTCAACTATTGATTTACCTATTTATTATGTTATAACAATAATGTCTAAAATTGATACCAAAAGATATATAAATCATTTTTTAATATTTTAATCTATAAATAAGGAAAAGGGATTAGTGCATGAGAATAGTATTGTGTACCGATGATACCTGTGTACCTCCAAAATGCCCTACTGTTGATGTTGAAGGCGAGACTGTCACCATCGGTGAAAAAGATAACGTCTGTACATTAACAAAGGATCAATTTGAGATACTTAAGGAAAAAATAAGAAATAATGAAATTTAAGTAAGGATATCCATTCATATCCTTATCTAATTTTTTTACTGTTTAACTGTTTTTAATGAAGCGTAGAAAAAACCAGTAATGAAAAATAAAATAACTCCAAGCATGATAAAGAAATTATTAAATGCTATTCCCAGAGGCATATATTCAATAAAATTTAATGTGTAAAAACCAATAAATAATAGTAGTCCAACCATCATGCCCAATAGAATTAATTTTGCTGGTCTATCCATTTTTGTACTCACCTCAAATTTGGAAACATACTTTGTATATAAAAATTTTTTTTATGAATCCAACACAAAAGAAATAGTCGACATTAACCTATTTTAACCTATTTTAAACCTAAATTAATTGATAAATGGGGAAAAACCTTAAATAATAATATTTAAATATACTATTAAATAGATTTGAAGGGGAAGCAGATACTATTTTTTTTATGGTTCTGAACTGTTTCCCTTTCTTCCCTCCCTTTCACTCTTTTGCATATAATTTTTCCTATATCACATCTACTTTCAAAGAACAATATGACCCTAATGATGCATATAGAATATCCTCTTTTTTTATTTGACCTATCCCTTCAGGAGTCCCAGTCATAATCAGATCACCACATTCAAGAGTCATAACATCTGAAATATACGATATGATTTCTGGTATGGTCCAAATCATTTTATTCGTATTCGATCTCTGTTTTATCGCATTATTTACTTTTAATGAAATATCAATATTATGCGGATTTTTTATGGCAGCTTTTTGTATTACTGGACTAATAGGTGCAAACGTATCAAAGCCTTTGGCAATTGTCCAGGGTAATCCATGCCTTTTTGAATGACTCTGAATATCTCTTGCAGTTATATCAAGACACACGTTATATCCCCATATATAATCATAAGCCTTATTGATATCAATATTTTTACCATCCTTTCCAATAACAACACCCATTTCGACTTCATGGTGAAGTGATTTTGATTGCTTTGGTATCCTGATAGTATCACCAGAATAAATTATTGAAGAAGATGGTTTTAAAAAAAATACTGGAGTATTTGATGGGATAACATTCATTTCCTCAGCATGTTTTTTATAATTACGAGCCAAACAGATAATTTTGCCAATTGGTAAATTATCAGATTTATCTCCGATGAATTGATAATATTTCATATATTGATTATATCTATATTATCATTTTTAACGTTATTTAATAAATTAAACATACATAAAAAATTTCATAAATAAAATATCGTTACCCTGCGTGGAAAGCTATATGAAATTTATACCAAATAGTACCTTAAAAGAACAAATGCTTAGAGAAATTGGCAATAAATCAATAAACGAACTATTCAAAGATATCCCAAAAGAAATTCAAATAAATCAATTAAAATTAGACAATGGAATTTCTCAATTGGAAACTGAGCAACATCTAAGATCTCTTGCTAATAAAAATAAATCTTGCTTTGAATTATTGTCATTTGCTGGTGGAGGAATTAAACAGCATTATATTCCTGCAGTTGTAAAAACAATTATATCAAGAGGAGAATTTTTTACTGCATATACACCATATCAATCAGAAGCTAGTCAAGGATTTCTAAAAGCAATGTTTGAGTATCAGAGTATGATCGCTTCAATAACAAATATGGATGTTGCAAATTGTTCTTTATATGATGGAGCCACTGCTCTGGGTGAAGCAGCATTAATGGCTACGAGAATCACCAAAAGGAAAAAATTTCTCATTCCTGCAAATATTTCATGGGAAAAAAAATCTATTCTTTATAATTATGTTAAGGGAGCTGAAATCGAAATTATTGAAGTTCCATTTAACCAAGAATCAGGTTGCATTGATATAAATCACTTAACAAAGAGTATTTCAGATCAAATATCAGCAGTTTATATTGAAAATCCCAATTTTTTTGGCATTTTTGAGCAAGATATTGCTATAATTGAAGAACTTGTTCATAAAAATCAAATCCTTTTTATTTTAGGGTTCGACCCGCTATCACTTGGCGTAATTAAATCTCCAGGTGACGTAAATGCAGATATTGCCATCGGTGAGGGACGTTCATTGGGAAATCCCATGGCATTTGGCGGTGAAGGCTTAGGATTATTTACATGTAAGAAAAAATATATACGACAAATGCCGGGACGAATAATTGGCCTTACAAAAGATAAACATGGAACTGAAGCATTTTGTATGATATTACAAACTAGAGAACAGCATATTCGACGAGCGAAAGCCACAAGTAATATCTGTACAAACGAAGGTTTATGTGCTCTTGCAGCAACAGCTTTTTTAGCATGGTATGGCAGTACTGGTTTCCAACAATTAAGCAAGAAAAATTTTCAACAAGGCCAATTGTTAAAGGATAAAATAATCGAACTTGATGATTTTTCTTTAATGTTTAATGGGATACATTTTAATGAATTTGTAGTTCAATCAAATAAAAAACCAGAAATAATCAACAACATGTTATTAAAATATAATATCCAAGGAGGAGTTCCCCTTGAAAATTGGTATCCATCTTTAAAAAATTCTTACTTATTTGGAATATCTGAAGTACATACGAAGCAAGATATAGAAAGATTTATTGCCACTTTAAAGGAGGTATATCATGTTTAAATCAGCCGTGTATTCTGAACCTTTTTTAAAAAATCTATCAACTGAAATTTCTGAAAAACCAAAAAAAATTATTCAAATACCAGACAATTTAAAACGTTCATCTCCGCTTAACCTACCAAATGTTGATGAAACGCAAATTGTTCGTCATTTTCACCATTTAAGCCAGATGAATTTTGGTGTTGATACAGGTATCTATCCATTAGGGTCCTGTACAATGAAATATAATCCTCGTATAAATGAAATAATTTCAAGTTGGGATAACTTCAGTTGTATTCATCCCTATCAAGATGAATCGACAGTTCAAGGAACATTACAAATGATGTATGAACTTGAACAGATGCTAATGGAAATTTCAGGAATGGATGCCTTTTCTCTGCAGCCGGCTGCTGGTGCTCATGGTGAATTTCTTGGCATGCTATTAACAAAAGCATATCATAAAGATAATAAGCAAGATTGTCGAACGAATGTTATTTTACCGGATACTGCCCATGGGACAAATCCTGCAAGTGCTGCAATGGCTGGTTTCAATATTGTAGAAATTCCCTCAACGGCTGATGGAACTGTTGATGTTTCATTACTAGAAGAATCTGTTGATGAAAATACGGCATGTTTTATGTTAACCAATCCAAATACTCTTGGAATCTTTGAAACAGATATTACTGAAATTAAAAAAATTGTTCATAAAGCTGGAGCTTTGCTCTACTATGACGGTGCGAATATGAACGCAATTATGGGAAAAGCTCGTCCCGGCGATATGGGATTTGATATTGTTCATTTAAATTTACATAAAACATTTTCAACCCCTCACGGTGGTGGAGGGCCAGGAAGTGGACCGGTAGGTGTTAAGAAAACACTTGAAAAATATTTACCATTTCCGCGAGTAATAAAAAAAGATGATGCATTCCATTTGTCCTATGACTATCCATCTTCCATAGGGAAATTAAAACAGTTTTATGGTAACACATCCGTGTTATTAAAAGCATATATCTATATTAAAATGATGGGTGGCAATGGATTAAAAGAAGCATCGGAAATCGCTGTGTTAAATGCAAATTATATGAAAGATAAAATCTGTAAAAACGCATTATATGATCTTCCTTATCGGAATCTAAGAAAACATGAATTTGTTCTAAGTTGTAGTTCACTTCTTAATAAAAAAGGGATTCGAGCAATGGATGTTGCTAAGCGTCTGCTTGACAATGGATTGCATCCTCCAACAGTCTATTTTCCATTAGTAGTAAAAGAAGCATTAATGATTGAACCAACAGAATCAGAATCGAAACAAGATTTAGATCGATATATATCTACCCTCTGTTCAATTGCAAACGAGGATGTTGAAAAAATAAAAAATGCTCCATCTCATACTCCTGTGAGTCGTATTGATGAGGTTGGTGCAACAAAAAATCCTATCTTTACTTGGAATGATATAGAAAAAAATGATTAGTTTTTAAATAGTCTCTTCATTTTTTTCATATAACGTGATGATAGTTCCTAATAAACCACTGAGGACACAAAAGATGGTTATCGAGTAAATGCCTACATCAGACCAAACTCCAAATCGAATTCCCCAGTAAACATAGAATACTACTCCAATGAAAAGCAATAGAATTGATAGAATAGTAAATACATTTAGGTTTTTTACATTTATTTTCATCATTTTTTTCACCTTTTTTACTTTTAATGATAGATATGGGGGCACTGGGATTTGAACCCAGATCGGCGGGTCTCTTCTAGGTCATCGCTCCAGTTATTCATCACTAATCAGATGACCCTCTTGTAATCATTCCTTAACTGGAGCCCACAATGATGCCGGGTTACACTATGCCCCCATCAAGATAAGCATTACTTTCTTCTATTTCTTTTTTCCCGACGCATGCGTTTTTTTCGCCATTTCCAGCGCATTTTACCTTTTTTCTTCCATACACGTGAGCTACGTTTCATAGTTAATGTTCCTCTGTAATATGCCTTTGCCCTAATTAACAACATATATTTAATAATTTAGGGATATTATGAAATATAATACACCCATCTTATTCATTTTGAATGTGATTCTCATCCTTTTTTATCCATGTATATTTACATCGATCACAATATAAACCTATATTTATCCATTCCTGTTTTCCATGTTTTGGATTTTTATGTCTATAAATGTGTATTAATTTTTTTTCACATTTAGGACATATATTCTGTAATTTATCAGGTTCAATAACTTCCCCAGACTTAAATAATAATGTATCTGATGCAACCTGGTATATAAAATTACATGAGGTACAAAACCAAGATGTTGGAATCCATCTTCGTTTGTCATTAATTGTCTGGTGAATGTATAACTTTACTGCCTTTGATGAGCATTTTGGACATGTTTTCTTCATTAACTCACCCCCTCCTTCTTTAAATAATCCATATATTTATAATATTGGTAATTTAACTGTAAATTTACTTCCCTCTCCTTGCACACTCTCTACAGAAATACTACCATTATGTTTTGTAAGAATCTCTTTACAAATAAATAAACCTAAACCTGTTCCTTCATTTTTCCGACTATCGCATGTTTCAGCTTGATAAAACTTTTTAAAAATATTATTAACATCCTCTGAATTAACTCCAGCCCCAGTATCTTTCACAGATATTACTAATTCTTGATTTGTTTGACCTGCAGATAAGGTAATCGACCCATAATCAGTAAACTTAATGGCATTTGTGAATAAATTTTTTAATACTTGATTTAAGCGATGATAATCTCCAAGAATATTAGGAAGGGGCTGCTTAATCTGTAAATCAAAAAGTAATTGTTTATCTTCTATTGCAGGCTTATAATCCTCAATTATTTCTTCAATTAATTCTTTCGCATTTATTTTTCTCATTTCAAATTTCATCGTATCATTATCTAATCTTGATACATCTAATATGTCGTTTACAAGGATTAAAAGTCGTTCAGCATTTCGTAAACTTATTTTTGCCCATTTTTTAATTTTTTCATTGGATTCTTTATCAGATATAATTAATTCCAAATACCCTTTTATAGGAGTAACTGGTGATTTTAGTTCATGTGCTGCGATATTCATGAATTCAGTTTTTAATCGCTCTGATTTTTTAATTTCCTCTTCAAAAGTCTTACGTTCAGTAATATCCTGAATGGTACATACATAACTAGTGAAAGTATCTTTTTCATATACTGGAGAAATACTTAACTCAACAGGAAAGATTACATTATTGCTCTGCAAGTCAATCTCAACATGCCTGAGTATCTTTTTTGTTTTTCTAGCTTTGATTAATAATTGCTGTATAATATAAATAGATTCATCCGATACATGTTCGCGAAATAGAGTATCTAATAATGCTTGTTCTTTTTTTTGAGCCATTTTTTGAAATGAAGGATTGACATATGATATTTTTCCAAGAGGATCTAAAATTATTATGCCATCTGCCAACATATCAGCAATTGCTTTGTATCTTTTCTCCAAATATCTAAGTCGATCCCATGTTTTTCTTTTTTGTGATATATCCCTAATAAAAAGAATCTGTTCAAACTCATTATCATATCGTTGTTTACAACCAATACATTCTATCCATATTGAAGATCCATCCTTTTTCAATAATTCATACGAATTTATAAAATATCTCGATCCTGCAAAATTATAATTCTCTAAGAATATTTCATGATATTCTGCATCTATGATACTTAGAACATCTTTTCCCACTACCTCATCTTTCTTGCTGAGACCTATCATTTTTTTTAATGAATGATTTATATAAACAATTTTTTTTTGTTCATTTATTACTAATATTCCTTCAAATAAATCTTCAATCATTGATTTAAATAAGTCATAATTTTCATTTGTAATTTTATTATAAATTTCAAAATTATTTCTTTCTACTTTGTGGCTTGTATTTTGACAAGGATTTGATAATGGACCTATAACTGAGGATTTCGATATATCTTGATTTAGAGTATGTTGCAAATTATTATCTTGAAAACAATATTTTTCATATATTTTCATTTCTTTAATAATCTCAGGTTCATCCCGCATTTTTCACCCTCACTTCATGAGATTAAATATTTATTAAAGTATATGCACATGTAACTATTATTACTTGTCAACATCCCATTAAGATTTTGTGAATGAATATTCTTTGAATGAAATGTAATAAGTGAAATAGTATTAAAAGATTTATTTTTCTTTATAAATTAACAATATTCTATTTTATAATACAATAAATACTATTAAATTTCATTATAAAGAGTATTTAATTCTTAATAATACAATTTATTGTTTTATTTAAAACGAAAAACTAAGTTATTTTATAACCAATATACTTTATAATATTTAAAGCTTTGATAGATCTCTCATTTTATCTTCAAATTCAAATAGGGAAAAAACAGTATAGTGCTTATTTAATTGATATTTTCGGCATAAATAAAAAGCTGAGAATCCTGCTTTTTTTGGTGAAATATAGTCATATACTTCATTATCACCTACATGAGTAATGTTATTTGATGCAACGTTAAGCGTTTTTGCAATCATATTATAAAATAATGGATCTTTTTTAACAATATTCATATCCGTTGTTGAAGAAAATGTATATTTAAAATAATCAATGAGATTTGTATGTGATAGTTCTATCTCAATAAACTCTTTCATCGCACCTGAACTGATAATTAAATCGTAATTTTCTGATAAAGACTTAATGACATCTTCAGCATCAGGATATAAAACTATTGAATCAACATATTTTTGTAATAATTCAATAGGAGTTATTGTCAGATTTAATAATTTAATCCAATATGATAAATCATACCATTCTTTTTTATCACTTCCAATTCTATCATATGATGCTAACAAGTATGATCTTGCAGTTTCATAAGGAATATTTTTTTCTTGAGCATAGGCTTTTGGAAGACCTTCTAACCAAACCTTATTTCCAAATTCTGATTGGACAATTGTACCATCTAAGTCAAACGAAATCACTTTATCTGCCATTTTATTTCAATCAAACAGATACAGTTTTAAGTTATATTTTTAATGTATCTATTTTTCATATTTTTCAATTATTTAGAGATTATTAAATAAAAAAGGAAGTGGCACACTATTTTTTGAAAATAAGGATAAGAAATCCATCATATAAAAATCATAGAGAACACAGCATATTATCTTTTATAGGAAAAAGAAAGTACTATCTGGCTTTCCCATGCCATTAATCTAAAAGTTATAATATATTTGAGAATAATTATACGTAATTACAATTTAAATTTTAAAAAAATGATACACAATTTTATAAATAGAAAAAAGTTCAAAATCTTTAATGAAAAATTATAACTTAATTATGTTAACATTTTTGCTAATCTCTTTTTTAATTACGGGTTTTTTATTACCCCTCTCAGCAAATCCAATCCCCGTATTTCCAAATCCTGAACCAACCTATCAGTCACCTGTTAATTTTATTTCAACCCATCAAGGTTTTGCCTTTTGGATATTAATAATTCTCATCCTGGATTTTATAGCTAATCTTTTGATTATCTATTTCTGTTTCTTTCTACTTATCCATTTTAACTTGGAATCATCTTTCCTTTTTAAAAATATATCAAGATTACAATTTCTCTATACTGCTGGTTTCATTAGTATTATTGGAATTTTCCTTGAAACAGTATTAGGTACATGGATTTTTGGTTTGTTTCTAATTTTATTTTTTGTTTTTCTATCGTATTATTTCTTCTGCTCTTATTTTTTCAATATTTCAAAAAAAAATGCATTTCTCTTTGCAATTATTGCCGTTGTACTAAATCTTTGTACCTGGTCAATATTTTTCGCAATCTTTTAATGAAAGGTAAATGATCTTAAATAACAACCTTTTTATAAAGCCGATAAATTCCATAGCTCGAAACTATGGTAGATGGAACAATTACAATACCGTATCAAATAAAAGCTATTAAACCAAGTGAGCAAAAGAAAGGATATGTTGAAGTGGTTATGGAACCAGTTGAGACTTTAGAGTATCATCAAGAAAATCAAATGCATAACACTCCACCAATTCATATTTCAGGAGTTGGTCCAGATGGCAGTCCTTTTCCGCCTGAATTTCAAAATCAATTAACGCAAATGTTGCAACATGCAATGCCACCTATGTTTAAAAATAAGAAACCATATGATCCTCGTCGACTACTCCATATTGAATCAGAAATTGATTTCTTATCCCGAAATTGGAAATATGGGGATATCATTAATGTAACACTTAAAAAGATAAAAAAAGCGGAAGACGTTCAACAGGATACGGAATAATTAGGTTAATATTTTTAATAATCTATCCTTATTTTTTTTACCAATTTGAAATTATTACACCCTTAGTTTATAAACATTAATCTCCAATTAAAAACTAGGTGTGGTTAAATGGGAAAGAAAACAAAAAAGCATGAGGATAATTGGCTGTATTACATAAAGAATTGTGTTTATAAAAATCAAAATAAAGCAAAAAAACACAATAGAGGTATCAACATATGAAATCAAATTCATACTTTTCTAGTCTAATTGATTCGTATTGTAAGATTCTTATAAGATCGCAGAATTCTAAGAGATCAAAGGTTTTATTTGGATCAATAAAGGATATCTCTGAGACAGAACAAATAATTAAATGTTACATTGATGGAAATCTTACAACAATTCCAATAAATTCAATTATAGCCATAAGACCTCTATAACATTAAATTAACTTTTGTAATAAGCAAATTAGAAGAATTCTTTTGCTGCCTTACGTTCGATTATTCCTCCAATAAAACATATAATTCCAGAAAGTAATAATAAAAATCCACCCAATTGCAGACCCCATTGAATTTCAATAGTTTGATCAGCAGTAGAAATTGATTTTTGAGTAATGCCACCTAATGGAGAGGAAGAGATATCTTGAAAGATAGTTGTTATTTCAGAATCAGCTATTTCTCCGTTTACAATATCTGTAGTCATTGTCGAAATTGCAATAATTGCAATGATAATTACTATAATTGGAATCATGAGCTTTATTCCTTGTTTAAGATATGATTTTCCTAAAACATTGCTTGTTTGTATTCCAAATGTTTTAATAATGGTAATCAACAACCCTATACCAATAAGTATAGAGAAAGGAATCATAGCAGACCCAAGAGGAACGGGTCCATTGGATTTTGGAATATTAACAGATATTCCTTGTATACCATCAATTAGAATGATATCAACCAATCCTTCTGTTGTATAAGAATCACTATTTACTGATGCAGAAACTAGATACCAAGGTTGAAATAAGGCAAAAATTGCTATAATAATTCCTAGAATAAAGAGCATATTTCCGATACTTTTTAGATTGAAGCCATCAATATATAATATGGAAAAATATCGTTTTCCAAATCCTTTGTCTTTTAACTGTTTTATTCTTTTAACTATAAAAATAGAAATGGATACTATCGTGATTAATATGAATATGATAAAAAAATTATAAAGAAACCATTCAAGTAATAATACATTTGAATCTAATTGAGAAAGTGATAATCCCCATTCTAATGGGGTGTTCCACATCATTCCCTCTTGACGGTATTTAGGACCATTAGGTCCGCTTTGTCCAAGAAAAATATCTTCTTCTGCCTGTATCTCCCCCCATAATCCCCGAAATTCTAACCAACTCATGTTTTGCATAGAAACCAACGTGTATTGTTCTGGGGTTAGAATGAAACCATTTGAGCCTACATGATCGCTTGCAATTCCTATCATACCTGAATATGATCTGAAATAGTTTGCATGTGATCCATAAGCAACATACACATGAGGATGTAATCCAGTTTTATCAACCTGATCCCATCTTGCTTTTTGACCACTATGGTGTTGACTGTACATTACTTGGCTTGGTTCATTATTATTAAATACGATTTGTACAAGTTCCCAATCACCTTCATGTCGGTTCAAATCACCGTTATTAAACGCATAAAACATCCAATATTGAACTACTGTTGTGTCTAACGAGATATCAACAACATTTGTATAAATATTATAATTATAGCTTCCTTTTTTTTCCTGGTAATCATTAATTATATTATCATCATTAATAGTTCCAAGTTTATTATCAAGAAAATAAAACTCATATGTTTCAGAAGAATAATTTGCTAGTTTATTTGAATCAATTGATGAGTCTATTTCATTATTTCCATTATTTAAAAATTCATAAAGAATTGCATTATTAATATGATATTCTACATCAACCGGAAAGCATTCTTCTTGTCCTTCAAAATAAAATATAGGTGCATATTGATCATAAGCCTCTTGGGCATTTACTGCACATGTAGGAAGAATGAAAATTAAAAAAAGAAAAAAGGTAACTAAAAAAAATGATGTAGATAAATGTGATTTTGTATATATTCTATTTGATTGAAGATACTTTTTGCTCTCTCTCATTGTTCCACCTTACTGAAATAGATCAATGTGTTTTAATAATTATTCATAGAGAAATAGTTTGTTGTTAGGGTTTTTCCAAACATTTTCTTATTATTAATAAGGAAAAAGCACTATTAATAAAATTAAGAGAAAAAATTGTGGATTGCATATGGTTATGAATAAAAAAAAAATGAATAGTATGTTTCTTATAATCCTCATAATTATTTCGGGTGTTTCCTCATCTTCCCTTTTATTACCTGTTGTTCAGAGTAAGTTTCCATACGGCAACATAGTTTCTCCACATACAAATTATTTAAATGTAAGTAATAGAAAAATTGATTTGAATGAATTCCAAAATGAATCACATGATATCGGTAAATATAATTATAGAATAAAATGTGTACAAATTGAGGAGGAACTAAATCTATATCCTGTTCAATTCATGAATGATGAACGATTTGATAAAAATGTGTGTATAGAAAACCTTATACAAATTTTCCTTTCCCAATAAAATTGGAAAATGATTAGCAGGGTAAGAAGTTGTTTTTGAAGTGTCATTTCCATCTTATAACATTATATCTCTTCTTTTTTTATTTTTTTAACCATATTATTTATAAACAGAAATACTATTATTAATATATGATTCGAAAAAAACTGTACAACAATAAAAAAATATTCAGTATATCACTATGCATTATATTATTAGTAATAAGTACCTTTTCTATACAAATTCATGCATCTTCTTATAAAATTAGTTTTGATAAAGAAGAAAATATCTTTATTTTCGAATCAGACGCATGGGCTGCTGCAGAATACATGCTATATTATCATGGAAAAAACAATGATTATTCAATTCATTCAATGCAGAAAGTGGAAAATAAAAATGAAAATCAGATACTATCCTATTTGTTCCATCTCAGTCCAGAAGGTTATATACTAATTTCACCATCTTATTATTGTAAACCTATCATTGCCTATTCTTTCACTTCTAATGCTCCGATGGACACATATGATAATCCGTTTTATGCAATGCTTTCTTCAGATATAATATTACAATTAAATCAAATCATGCAACTCACTGAACCATTAAAACAGAACTATCTGTCAGAGTGGTCTACATATTGTTCTAATAACTATATAAGTAATTATCAAACAACTTTTGAACAATGGCCACCTGAAGGATCAACAGAAAGTGGTGGTTGGATTGAAACAACTTGGCATCAAAGTGAACCATACAATGATTTTTGTCCCATTGACCCAGAATCAAAAGATAGAGGAATCGCTGGATGTCCAGCTATTGCAATGGGTCAAATTTTGAATTATCATCAAAATATCAACAATGTTCAATTCAATGACAGTGATGACTATTATCATAATTATCAAAATAGGTTCTGGATCGATAATGATTTTGAAACCTATGATTTTCCCTCTTTTCCACAACTCAATGTCTATCTAACAACATTATCAGAACACTATGAACAAAAAGTGCCAATAACTGAAGAGGATAAAGCTGCTCTCTGCTTCGCTTGTGGTATCGCAGCTAAACAAGTTTATTCCCCACAAGTCTCAGGAACATTTGGTGTTGACCAAGCATATGATGCTTTTCAACGGTTTAAATTTGATAGTGCTTTATTGTTTACTAGAGATTCAAACGAATTATATGCAAAAATAATTAGCAATATAAAAAACGCGTTACCTGTTCATTTTGCTGTTGTCACCCCTGCTTGGAATGCAGGACATAATCTTATCATCGATGGGTATAACACCGATGATTATTATCATTTAAATTTTGGATGGGGTGGAAGTTATGATGGGTGGTATCATATTCCTTCCGAACTACCATATGATCTGACGGTTATTGAAGGAGCTATTGTGGATATTCATAACATTTCAACACAAGAAGATTTAGAGTGTCATGGTACGGTATCCATACAAGATGCTATTCCTGGCGATGTTATTTATGATTCGTTTACCATAGAAAATATAGGGAATTCTGGATCATTATTAGATTGGAATATTGAGTCAGTGCCAACATGGGGAGAATGGACTATCGCTCCAAATCTGGGCAATAGTTTAAGTCCCGAAGAAGGACCTATAATCATCAATATTTCGTTGAGTCTACCAAATCAAAAAAATAAGGAGTTTACAGGAAGCATAACCATTATAAATACTAATAATCCTAGTGATAGAGATTATATTCCCATATCCGTTTCAACACCAATGCAAAAATACAGCCCTTTAAGCGAGAGAATCAATAGATATAATTTTCCACTATTTTATTATATAATTAATTTATTAAAAAATTCGACACATCTCTAAAGACAATCGAATTTTTATTATTTTTTATTTATTTTTTTCCATAAGCATTTTATAAGGGTTATTGATACCGTCATGTGCAACAATTAGTTGCAGTAAAAGGAGTTGTTAATGATGACCATGAAACCACAAGATGTCCATAAATCGCTTGGAAAATACATGTTAACTGATGGATTTGAACTTGTATTGGATCTCCATAAAAGTAAAGGTTGTTATGTGTATGATGCAAGACATGAAGTTAATTTATTAGATGGTTTTTCATTTTTTGCTTCAGCTCCTCTTGGTTGTAATCATCCTGCATTATTAGATAGTGAATTTCAAAAAAAATTAGGAAAACTTGCAATTAATAAGCCAACTAATTCTGATTTATACACCACTGAATTAGCTGAATTTGTTGATACCTTTGGAAAAATAGCAGTGCCTAATGCATTTAAATATCTATTTTTTGTTAGCGGAGGAGCTCTTGCTGTTGAAAATGGTTTAAAAACAGCATTTGATTGGAAAATCCAAAAGAATTTATTAGCAGGTAATGGAGAGATAGGAACAAAAATTATTCATTTCCAAGAAGCGTTTCATGGAAGGTCGGGTTATACGCTTTCCTTGACGAATACATTCAATCCGGACAAAGTCAAATATTTTCCAAAATTTAACTGGCCACGTATAACCAATCCAAAAATCACATTTCCACTATCCGATAGAAACAAAGAAGTAACAATTGCATTAGAAAAAAAAGCTGTTGAAGAAATAGAAACCGCAGTGGAAAATAATCCTAATGATATTGCTGCTTTGATTATTGAACCTATACAAGGTGAAGGAGGAGATAATCATTTCCGAAATGATTTTTTTAATACTTTGAAGAACCTTTGTAAAAAGCATGATTTTATGTTTATTGTTGATGAAGTCCAAACTGGCTTAGGCTTAACTGGAAAAATGTGGGCATATCAACATTATGATTATACCCCCGATATACTTGCTTTTGGTAAAAAAACTCAAGTATGTGGCATAATGGTTGGAGATAGAGTTGATGAGATTGAAGATAACGTTTTTAAAGTTCCAAGTCGGTTGAATTCAACTTGGGGTGGAAATTTAGTGGATATGGTTCGTTGTCAAAAATATCTTGAGGTCATTCAAAAAGATAAACTAGTAAATAATGCAGAAAAACAAGGTAATCAGTTGCTAAAGGGTTTAGAAGAAATCCAAGATGCCCATCCCGAGATAATTTCAAATGCTCGGGGAAAAGGTTTGATGTGTGCTTTTGATCTTCCAACTCCAAAAATCCGCGATAAATTACGAATTGCTTTATATAAACATGGGCTGGTTGTACTTGGATGTGGTGCAACAACGATTCGATTTCGTCCACCTTTAATTATTAATAAAGATGAAGTGAATCAGATGATTTCAATAGTAAAAGATACTGCAAAGGAATTCTAATTTAGAATTCTTTATTTTTTAGAATTCCATTTTCTTTTGATTTTGAAAGAATTGAGTTAGTTCAGCTATTTTAATCCTTTCTTGCTTTGTTGTATCTCTTATTCTTATTGTTACGGCCATATCTTCTAATGATTCGAAATCAATGGTAATACAAAAAGGGGCTCCAATTTCATCCATTCGAGCATATCTTCTCCCTATAGTACCACTTGCATCTAGATATGTCTCAATACCATTCTTTCTAAGAGTTTCATTAATTTTTTCAGATACTGTTGCAAGTCGCGCATCATTTATAAGGGGAAATATTCCTGCCTTAATTGGTGCAATAGAATAAGGAATAGTAAGTAAATGATACTTTTCATCCTTTTTCTTGACTTCTTTAAAGTTATGCTCTAATATGCAATATAATATTCTATCAATTCCATATGATGGTTCAATGACATGCGGAACAAATTTTTCTCCAACCTCTTTTTCTTCTACTTCACTTATTTCATAGGCATCTTTAGGGATAGTGAATGTTTTTCCATTTATGGTAATATTTATGTCATCTTCATTTTGGACTTCCATTTTTTCAAGTTTTGATTTTATGGTGCCTGCATTTTCCATGAATTGTGGCCCAATGACATTCATTTTGGGAATGATTTTTTTCCTTGTAACTGTTTTTATGGAATCAAATTTTCTCATAGCATACATATCTGTTTTCGATGACTGAATATGTGCATCGATATCATATGCTGATCGATCTGCAATACCAACACATTCGACCCATCCAAATCGTTCACTGAATAACTCTGCATCCCAGCATTCTTGAGCGTAATGAGCTAATTCATCATCTGCATGTTTTCTAAAGCGAAATTTAGATGGATCAACACCAGCATTGAGTAAAAAACTCTGTGTTAAAAACATATAATACGCAAGAGCTTGATTATTAATGATTCCTTCATTAATAGCATTCTTCATTGAAATATGCATTTCTTTTTCATTATCATACAGATAGAGTTCATGGTCTTGAACTTGTGCGAAATGTTTATGTGTTTTATTTTGTGGATCGAAAAATACTTCTGCCTCAGCCATAGAAAATTCTCTCATTCGTAAAGGTCCTTGTCGAGGTGATACTTCATTTCTATATCCTTTTCCTAGTTGAATGACACCAAATGGTAATTTCTCGCGAGCATATCGATAAAGGAGGTGGAAACCAGTAAAAATTCCTTGAGCAGTCTCAGGTCTAAGAAATGCATCACGGGTTTTTCCAATGCCAATCACTGTTGAAAACATAAGATTCACAGGGCGAGGATTAACTAATTTCATACCACAGCTTGGACAAAACATTTCATTAGCATTTACCGCATCTTCTATGCTTATATTGTCAGCTATAACATCCTCAACTTTATAGGACACTTGACATTTTTCACAATCGGCTGTTAAATCAGTAAATTCATCCACATGACCTGATGCCTTTAAAACATCAAAAAGGGTAATAGTTGGTGTGTTAATTTCAAGACATTCATCCTTTAAAATATAATAGTATCTCCATAGATCTTCAATATTTTGTTTTAATCTTGATCCAAGCGGACCATAATCAAAAAAGCCTGCCACTCCACCATATATTTCAAATGAAGGATATAAAAATCCCCTTCTTTTTGCTAGCACCATTATTTTATCATAAATATCTTGAGACATGAAGGAATCCTCCAAATAATCCTCTAATTCATTTTTATTAAGTTGCGGGTAAAATACAATGCATAAGATCAATATCTGAAATAATTCCAATAAGACGATGTTCTGAATCAACAATTGGCACATGACTAATTTTATTTTTAATCATTAATTTAGCAATATCTAAAACTGGAGTTGAGTTTGTCGCAGTTTTTACATCTTTGACCATTACTTCTTTAACCGGTATTTTTGGTAACGAAACTTCAGATGTCGCATGATACATTCGTACAGTATCTCGTATTCCTTCCCAAGTCCATTGATCTTCATCATCACCCAATCCAATACTAGATTGCTCTAATCCTTCCTTAAATTCATGAAGCTTAAATATATCACCATCAGTGACAATACCAACTAATTTCCGATTCTCATTTAGTACTGCAAGAGCATCTTCATTGGTGATATTAATTATCTCCATGATAATATCAATGGGAGTATCCATATAAACTGGAATTACTGTTTTTGAGATATGATCTTTGGCGATATCCGATATCTTTTTCTCAATAATTACTTTCAATATTTCAGAAGGACTAAGAATACCAACCAGACTGTTGTTTTTTCCAACAACGGGTAAACCATGAATTCGATTGTCATAAAAAATTTTCGCAGCTTCCGTGACATCTTGATCTTTATTAATTGAAAAATAATTTTCATTTACAATCATGGCAAGTTGATCCTCATCAGCATTTTTGAAAATATCTTCTCTTGTTACTATACCAACAAGTTTTTCTGTCCCCTTTTTTAATATTGGTATACCGGATATATTATGTTCTGCCAATATCTTCAACACATTTTCAACGGTTCCAGGAACATATCCAACAATTAAATCTTTACACATTATATCTTCAACTTTCATACCATCACTCTCTCATATATATCGATGTATAAACGGGTTTCAACGTATTACAATCCAACACAAGATATGATGTTGGTAAATTGGCAGCTTGAATAACATCCTTTGAATTTAAAACTTTCCTTGATTGATATGTCATCATATCTAAGAGTTCCTCTGTTGAAAATAAGTTTGGAACCATACGCATAATATGACGTATTTCGTCAAGAAGATTTGGAGGATGTAGCATCCCATTATCAGAACCAATAAGGAGCATATTGCCTATTTCTTTCATTTTCTTTAAAGGAGGAAATGTTTGAAAAAATGTATTTGAGCGTGGACAAATAACTATAGGAATTTTATTATTTTTTATTATCTGTAAATCAAGTTTTGTTGCTTTTGTCATATGAATGATAAAATCTGGTGACAATGAAATTACTTTGTCAATATTTTCACGTATTCTTTCACTAACATGTAAAGAAAATAATTTTTTTTGCTTTTTCACTCTTTTAACAATTTCAATTAAATCTTCATAATTCCATTCTTCCATACTGCTGATTGCTATTCCTTCAGAATTTTTTAACAATAAATCAATTTCTTTAGTATTATAGTGCAAAGTTTTTGGTCTTGACAGTATAATAGAATGCATCGCACACTCTTTCAATGCCTCTTTAATTATTTTTATTCCAGGAGTTCCATTTTCTCTAAAATCACAAAAACAGCAGATACCAGATGACTTCATCTCTTGTAATGCTTGCTTCATGCCATGTACTATTTCATTTTTTGTTGTTGATTTTAATAATGTATGTTTTAGTCCATCTGGTGGGGTAACAAGTCTTATTAAATCATGTGGTAGCGGGATGTTTCTAAGTCTTATGAAGGTATCACCAATATGGGTATGCATATTAAAAAAGGAAGGCGTAATAATTCCTTTCATTATTGGAATATTTGGGGGGTTTCCCAATCCTTTTTCTATTAATTCATTACCCTCCAACCCAATATATCCTTTAATAAATCCTTTTTCAGTTAATAATCTACCACTAATATAATCCATATGTTTTCAATACTAAATATCCAATAGGTATTTACATGTGTTTGTTTGGATATTTTTTATAAAATCTAATTTATATCATAATGTTTAAGTGCTTGAAAAAAATTATGGAAGGGATGTTCTTTTCCTCATAGAAAAAACATAATAATATTATTGTGGGAGCGCATATGATATCAAAGACTATTGGTGAGATTTTAGATGAGTCAGCAAATGACTTTTCTGATAACGATGCATTGGTATATATAGATAGAGAATTGCGATATACATACAAAGAATTCAAAGATATTTGTGAAAAGCTTGCTAAAGGATTAATGAGTCTTGGTGTAAAAAGAGGGGATCACATTGCCATTTGGGCAAATAATGTGGCTGAATGGGTTATTTTACAATTTGCTACTGCAAAAATTGGTGCTATCCTTGTCACAGTAAATACGTATTATAAATCTCATGAACTGAATTATTTATTAAAACAATCGGATACCACAACATTGTTTCTTATAAATGGTTTTAAAGATGTTGATTACATCAAGCAATTATATAAGGTAATACCTGAACTATCCAATGCAAAACCTGGTAAATTACATTCAGAATCACTCCCTTTTTTAAAAAATGTAGTTTCTATTAGTAAAGATGCCCATAAAGGGATGTTTAATTTTAAGGATGTTTTAGAACTTGGTAAAAATGTCTCTGATAATGATTTAATCAATCGGCAAAAATCACTTAATCCGCATGATGTAATAAATATGCAATATACATCAGGAACAACGGGTTTTCCTAAAGGAGTAATGTTGACTCATTATAACATTGTAAATAATGCAGATAATGTTGGGAATGTTATGGGATTAACTGAAATTGATAGAGTATGTATCCCCGTCCCTTTTTTCCATTGTTTTGGTTGTGTTTTATCAATATTGAACTGTGTTATTCATGGGTCAACCATGGTTCCTATTGAAACATTTGATGTAGAAAACGTACTATCTGCAATTGAAAAAGAGAAATGTACTGCTCTTCAGGGTGTTCCTACAATGTTTATTGCAGAATTACAACATCCCCATTTCAAAAAATATGATATGTCGTCTCTTCGAACTGGCATTATGGCTGGTGCATCATGTCCTATTGAAGTGATGGTCGATGTAATGAGTAAAATGTATTTACAACAAATAACCATTTGTTATGGGTTAACAGAAACATCTCCAGTTCTCACCCAGACAAGAAGAAATGATCCAGTACAAAAACGAGTTGAAACTGTAGGAAAACCTTTACCCGGTGTTGAAGTTAAAATTGTTAATCCTGAAAGTGGAGAAGATCTTCTTCCAGGCAATCCTGGTGAACTTATTGCAAGAGGCTATGGAATTATGAAGGGATATTATAAAATGCCTGATAAAACCAAAGAGGTCATACGAGATGGATGGCTTCATACAAAAGATTTAGCAATTGAAGATAATGATGGGTATATTAGCATTTTAGGCAGAATTGATGATATGATCATAAGAGGCGGAGAAAATGTATACCCTCGAGAAATCGAAGAATTCTTATATACGAATGAGAAAATTGAAGATGTTGCTATCATTGGAGTTCCAAGTCAAAAATATGGTGAAGAGGTTTGTGCTTTTATCAAAATGAGGGATGGAAAAGTTGCAACAGAAGAAGAAATAAAGCAATATTGTAGGGAAGGTATTTCACGATTTAAAATTCCAAGATATGTACTTTTTTCAGAAGAATTTCCAATGACTGCAAGTGGAAAAATTAGAAAAGTTGAATTACGTGAGATGGCAAAAAAGGTTATAAATATTAAAAAATAGAAAATATTTTAATATGTTATTCAATGACCATCACTAATATTATTGGTGGAGGAATAGTATGGCAATAAAAGAGTTTGGAGAGGAAGATATTAAAATTAGCATTGATTATGATAAATGTACTGGTGCTGGTGAATGTGTTACCGCCTGCCCGGTTGATATCTTCTCATTAGAAAACGAAAAAGCAGTTTGTAAAAATGTTGCAGAATGTATTGAATGTTGTGCATGTGTTTCAGCTTGTCCAAATGATGCAATAGAGCATAGCTCGTGATAATAAAAAATCATTTTTCTTCTATATCTTTTCCTTTTTTTAATTAATCCATAGTGAAGCACATAAAGATTTCAATGAAAATGGTTTAATTTTGTATTAAAATAACAATTTTGATACATATGTTTCATATTTATTGGAATATATTTTTAAATAATAAGTTTATTAGTATAATATAAATAAATCCTTTTAAGAAAATGGAGGTATTGAATTATGGAAAGAAAATATGGATATTTTTTAATATCGATGATTGTTTTTGCATCAACTAATTCTGTCGTAAGTGTTTTTGATGTCGATCAACATACCGACATCTCTGATATACAAATAATGGACGTATCCTCTAATTTTATTGAAAATGAAATAGACTATCCCTCTATAGGTTTATCAGATGCATTAGATCAACAATCAATGGATGCCGATAAAGTAAAGAGAATAGGAGATAGCGATGAAGAATTAGCTCAATCATTTAAACCAACATATCCCTTGTTAACAAGGGTCCTTCTTCGTTTAAAATCAACTGGAAATGCAGAATATCAATATTATTATGTTTACATAAAGCAATCATTGTTAGGTCCAACTTTAGCATCCACCTATATTAATCGAAATATATTGATAATTGGTACTGGCTTATATGAATTCGATTTTCCCGACTTGAGTGTAACTCCAGGAAGTACATATTATATCATTGTTAGAGGTGCCACTAGTACAGGTGATTCTTCCTCTATTTATTGGTGGTATGGCTACCCAAATCCCTATGCAAATGGAGCGGCATGGTATGAAAGCATCAGTGGATGGAATTACTTGCAAGATGGCATCGTTTATTGTGATTATTGTTTTCAAACGTATGGAATGAGTGGGGGAAATAATCCACCAAACACTCCCAGTCAACTCTCAGGACCTTCATCTGGGGGAGTAGGAGTCCCAATTACATATTCATCAAGTACAACAGATCCAGATAGTGATAATGTTAAATATCATTTGGATGTAAATAATGATGGGATATTTGATCACTCCTCTGGTTTTTATTCCTCTGGTGCCACCTATTCTATTCAGATTACCTTCAACAGTGTTGGTACCTACTATTTGCGATTAAAAGCAGAAGATACACATGGTGCCCAGAGCGGATGGTCAATTCCAAAAACAGTAACAATTGAAGAGGTAGGTAATAATCCACCCAATATACCAACAACACCATCAGGACCATCCACAGGATCCGTTGGTATATCCTATTCTTATACAACTTCTTCAACAGATCCTGATGGTGATGATATTAGCTATGGTTTTGACTGGGATGGAGATAGTATCGTTGATGAATATAGTGGTCTATTCAGCTCAGGCGCAACCTGTGTTATGTCTCATACATGGAGTTATGCTGGTACTTTTCAAGTGAAAGTAAAAGCAAAAGATGAACATAACGATTTAAGCGGATTTTCATCTCCATTAACTGTAACGATTTCTGATGCAAATAACCCACCAGAAAAACCAAGCATACCATCCGGTCCATCAAATGGGAAAACAGGAATTACCTATTCATACTCATCAACAACATCTGATTCAGATGGTGATAACATATATTACTGGTTTGATTGGGGAGACGGCACAAATACCGGATGGGTTGGACCGTACATATCTGAGACTTCAGCAACAGAAGCACATGCCTGGAGCTCACAAGGAACATATCCAGTTAAAGTAAAAGCAAAAGATGTTAATGGTGATGAAAGTATCTGGTCTGATTCTCTATCAGTTACAATACCCAAACAAAAGATTTTCTCACTGTTATATCAGATCTACATGAAAAATTCTGATTTGCATCCACTAATTAAAATTCTCAGAGGATTCTAAACATCTACCTCAATCCTATTACTTTATGTTATTATTATATCTAGAGATTTAAAAAAATAATAAAATCTCCTGCATAAATTGATAATGAAATATAAATTACATAGCTATCAAAATAGAATTAAAAGTACTTTTAATTAGCAAAATATTTCCCAATATTTAATATGGAAAAGATAATAATTTAACAGGAGAATTTCACACAAAGGTTTTTTTAGGAAAACATTATCACAGTTGTGGTGATCTGATTGGATTTCAGTCTTACTCCAGAACAAAAATTATTTCAGAAAACAGTTCGAGAATTTTGTGAAAAAGAAATTAAACCTCTCACCCAAAAAATTGATCAAGAGGAATATTTTCCTAAAGAGTTATATAAAAAAATGGGTAAAATGGGAATGCTTGCAATGACCGTTCCACAAAAATATGGTGGGGCAGGTATTGATCGAATAAGTTATATGATCGCACTGGAAGAAATTTCACGTGTATGCGGCTCTACTGGAATCACTGTCGAAGCCCATAATAGCCTTGGTGTTGGCCATATATTTGAAAAAGGAACAGAAGAACAGCGGAAAAAATATCTTCCAAATATCCTTAATGGAAATGAGCTTGCTGCTTGGGCTTTAACAGAACCAAATGCTGGATCTGATGCTGGATCCTTACAGACAACTGCAGTTCTTGATGGAGATGAATGGGTTTTAAATGGTACTAAACAATTTATTACAAGTGGAGATATTGCATGGGTAACCACGATTATGGCAAAAACTGCAAAAGATAAAGGTGCCAAAGGAATTAGTGCTTTTATTGTTGAACGAGATACTCCTGGTTTTAAAGTAGGTCAACTTGAAGACAAACTTGGTCTAAGAGGTAGTCACACTGCTGAACTTATTTTAGAGGATTGTCGAATTCCTAAAGAAAATTTACTGGATACAGAAGGAATGGGATTTATCGGTGCCATGAATATCCTTGACCGCGGTCGAACTGCAATTGGTGCTATGAGTGTTGGAATTGCACGAGGTGCTCTTGAAGAAAGTCTTGAGTATGCAAAACAACGACAACAATTTGGAAAACCAATTGGTAAAAATCAAGCGATTCAATGGATGATTGCTGATATGGCTACACAAATTGATGCAGCAAGATTACTCGTATATAGAGCCGCCCATATGGAGGATCTAAATATCCCATTTACTAAAGAAGCAGCAATGGCGAAATTGTTTGCCTCTGATATTGCCATGAATGCCACTGTAAAAGCTATGCAAATCTTTGGTGGTTATGGGTATATGAGAGAATATCCTCTTGAACGATATTATCGTGATATTAAATTATGTCAAATTGGAGAGGGAACTTCCGAAGTACAAAAAATGGTTATTGCTCGACAATTAGGATTATAAAAAAATCAATGGTAAATTAGGAGATATAATAATGCATGCAAATATTCAAACAATTGATGAAGTAAAAGATTATGATGAGCTCTATAAAAATTTTAAATGGGAAATTCCTAAATACTACAATTTTGGTTTTGATGTTGTTGATAAATGGGCTGAAGATAGAACAAAACTCGCTTTAATTTCTATTGATCGGACCGGTAAACATGATCGATATCATACATTTTTTGATTTAAGCAAAGCATCAAATCAATTTGTCAATGTACTTCAAAAAATTGGCATTAAAAAAGGCGATAGAGTCCTTGTTATTTTACAAAGCATTCCCGAATGGTACATAACTCTTATCGGGATGTTCAAATTTGGGGTTATTCCCATGCCTGGAACAGTTCTTCTTACTGCAAAAGACATTGAATATCGAATTAACCGGGCAGAAGCAACAATGGTTATTACTGATTTAGCTCATGCAGATAGCGTCGAAGCAGTAAAAGCAAAATGTCCAACTTTGAAACATATGATGCTTGTAGATGGAAAAAGAACAGATTGGTATAATTATGATGAAGAGATAAACGAAGTAACTTCAAAACTTGACAAAGAGAGTATTAAACCAACAAAATCAACCGATTCCATGCTCATCTATTTTACATCTGGTACAACAGGTCATCCAAAAATGGTTCTTCATACCCATAGTTATCCTCTTGGTCATGAAGTAACCGCTAGGTTTGCTCAAGCTCTAAACGAAAAAGATCTTCACTGGACTATTTCTGAAACTGGATGGGCTAAAGCAGCATGGGGAAAACTGTTTGGCCAAATGATTGCCGGTGCTGCGGTTATCCAATGGGAAACACCAGGTCGTTTTGATCCTGATGGATTATTGAAAGCTATGGAAAAATATGGGGTGACAACATTTTGTGCACCTCCAACCGTGTATAGATTACTCATCCAAATGGATTTATCAAAATATGATTTAAATCTTCGACATTCAATGAGTGCTGGTGAACCTTTAAATCCAGAAGTAATCAGAGTATGGAAAAAAGCTTTCGGTCTGGAAATATATGATTTCTTTGGGCAAACAGAAACCGTTTGTGTATTATCCAATTACCCATTTATGAAAATTAAATATGGATCTGTTGGAAAACCTACTCCAGGCCATGATGTAAGAATTGTTGATGATCATGGAAATGAGCTTCCTGCTGATGAAGAAGGAAATATCGCTTTGTATATTGGTGATATTCGTCCTCCAGGTCTTTTCAAAGAATACTGGAAGGACAAAGAAATCATGAAGGAAGCTTTTCGAGATAACTATTATTATACAGGTGATCGCGGTTATAAAGATAAAGAAGGTTATTTTTGGTTTGTTGGCCGAGATGATGATGTGATTAAATCATCAGGATATCGAATTGGGCCATTTGAAGTTGAATCTGCATTAATTGAACATGATGCCGTTGCTGAATGTGCAGTTGTTGGAGTAGATGATCCAAAAGGCGTGAGAGGAGTCATTGTAAAAGCTGTTGTTGTCCTTGCAAAAGGATACAAACCTTCAGGTGCTTTAACAAAAGAATTACAGGATCATGTGAAGAATCTAACAGCACCATATAAGTATCCTCGTATCATCGAGTATATGGATGAACTTCCTAAGACGATTTCAGGTAAAATTCTACGACGAGAGCTTCGTAAGAAATGATTTAAAAATCATTTCTTCTTATTTTTAATTGTTTTTTGGAAAATGTTTTAAACAATTTTTTCATTGGTTATGCTACTTTTCTTATCATGGAGGAGGCATTTGTCAATGAAAGAAGTAGTAATCGTATCCGGTGTAAGAACGGCTCAAGGTAAATTTTCTGGAGCACTCAAAGGTTTTTCAGCACCTCAACTTGGTAGTAAGATCATACAAGGTGCTGTAGAAAAAGCAGGAATTCAATTAACTGATGTCAATGAAGTCATCATGGGCTGTGTTGTAGCAGCAGGTCTTGGACAAAATGTTGCACGTCAAGCAGCAATTGGAGCAGGCATTCCTTATGAAGCAGGTGCCTTACATATTGATAAAGTCTGTGGGTCATCTTTAAAAGCAGTTGTTCTAGCATCACAAGCTATTCAGTGTGATGATGCAGAAATTATTGTTGCAGGTGGGATGGAAAGTATGAGTAACATTCCATATGCCATTCCAAAAGCTCGTTATGGGTTACGGATGTTTGATAGTAAAATTGTTGATTTGATGGTTCATGATGGTCTTTGGGATGTTTATAATGATTTTCATATGGGTCATACAGGGGAAATTATTGCTAAACGACATAATATCACCAGGGAAGAGTGTGATGAGTTTTCTGCGTGGAGTCATCAGAAAGCTCAGAAGGCAACAGAGAAAGGTTGGTTTAAAAATGAAATTATTCCCGTTGAAGTCAAACAAAGGAAAAAAGATACTTTTATGTTTGCTAAAGATGAAGGAATTCGGCCGGGCATGACAAAGGATGCTCTTTTAAAGTTAAAACCTTTTTTTAAGGAAAATGGTGTTATTACTGCGGGAAATGCATCTCAGATTACAGATGGAGCTTCTGCTGTCGTTGTCATGAGCAAGGATAAATCAAAGGAATTAGGTTTGAAACCTCTTGTTACTATAAAAGGATATAACACAAGTGGAGTGAAACCTGAGCATGTAATGGAAGCACCTATTCCGGGTGTAACAGCTTTACTTGAAAAAATGGAAATGACTATGGATGATATTGATATTGTAGAACATAATGAAGCGTTTTCTTCAGCATCAATTGCAGTTATGAAAACATTTGATATACCTAAAGAAAAATTCAATGTTCATGGGGGTGCTGTTGCCTTAGGCCATCCTATTGGATCAAGTGGTTCTCGAATTCTTGTGACCTTGATGCATGCAATGCAGAATTTGAAGAAAAAACAGGGTCTTGCCACCATTTGTCTAGGTGGAGGAAACGCTGTATCAATGATTGTTGAACGAACATAAATAGGTGTTAATCATGAAAATTAAAACAATAGGAGTGATTGGTGCGGGACAAATGGGACATGGTATCGCACTAGTTTCTGCACAAGCAGGATTTAAAGTAATTATAAATGATATGGATGAAGCATACGTTCAGAAAGGAATCAGTAGAATTGAAAAATTTCTTTCAAAGAGTGTTGATAAAGGGAAATTAAAAGAAGAGGATAAAAAAAAGATATTTGACCGGATATCTGGAACATCGAAACTCGAGGATTTGAAATCTGTTGATATCGTTATTGAAGCGATTTTTGAAAATGTTTCGGTGAAAAAAGAATTATTTAAAAAACTTGATGGTATTTGTAAAAAAGAAACCTATTTTGCATCGAATACTTCAACTATACCAATCACTGATATTGCCTCAGCAACAGATAGACCTGAGAAATTTATCGGTATGCACTTTATGAATCCAGTTCCATTAATGAAACTTGTTGAAGTAATTCGTGGTCTTAGAACAAACGATGAAACAGCAAAAATCGTCCATGAATTAGCTGAAGAAATGGGTAAAATACCCGTTGAAGTAAATGATGGGCCGGGCTTTGTATCTAATAGACTTCTTATGCCTATGATTAATGAAGCCATAATTTGCTTAAATGAAGGTATTGGTACTGCAGAAAATATTGATCAGGTTATGAAATTAGGAATGAATCATCCTATGGGTCCGCTTGCCCTTGCTGATTTGATTGGACTTGATATTGTCCTTAATATCATGACCGTATTATATGACGGTTTTAATGATTCAAAATATCGACCCTGTCCCCTATTAAAAAAGATGGTGCAAGCAGGTTATCTTGGCCGCAAGACCGGTAAGGGTTTCTTTGACTATTCAAGATAGGAAGATGAAAGTATGACATATAAAAATATTATTTGTGAAAAAAATGATGCGATTGCTACAATTATCATTAACAGACCACAGGTTCTTAATGCACTTAACACGGATACAATAAAAGAGCTGAATACTGCCATCAATGAATTGGAAAATGATAAAAGTATTAAGGTTGCAATCTTGAGAGGTGCTGGAGATAAAGCATTTATTGCAGGTGCAGATATTAAAGAAATGAAAGATATGAGTGTTCTGCAAGCAAGAGACTTCTCAGAGTTAGGCCATAAACTTCTTTCCTGTATTCGACAATCACGCATCCCTTTTATCGCGATGGTTAAAGGTTATGCACTTGGCGGTGGTTGTGAACTTCTCATGAGTTGTGATATTACAATAGCCGGTCGAAAAGTTAAACTGGGTCAACCTGAGATAAATCTTGGTATTTCACCTGGTTTCTGCGGAACACAATGTATGCCCCGTCTTGTAGGAAGGGCAAAAGCCAAAGAATTGATGCTAACCGGAGATACGATTGGTGCTGAGGAAGCTCATAGAATTGGTCTTCTTAATCGAGTTGTTGATGATGATAAACTAGAAGAAGAAACAATGAAACTAGCCAAACAAATTGCAAGCAAATCTTCTGTTCAAACAGCGTTTATCAAATCTCTTGTAAATAAAGGATCAGATATTGATTTAAACACGGCAATCGCACTTGAAATTTCCTATTTTTCATCTAGTTTTTCAACTCATGATCAAAAAGAAGGAATGGAGGCATTTCTAGAAAAAAGGAAACCTGAATTTATTGGAAAATAATCTTTTTTCCATTATTTTTTATCAATAACATCAGTTTATATACAAAAACAATTATAATCTTTAATGATATATATTTATTACGTCATTAACCTTAAAAAATTAGATTAATGGTCATGGAAAAGAGCTGATATTTGATGCAATTAAAACAAATTGTTCATTTGTGTATGATTTTACTTATCGTATATCTTCTCTGCCTAACAAGTGCTTATGGCTCTTTTGAAATTAAAAATAATAGAACAGTATCATCAATAAAAAAAAAACATATTACCGTTCCAATATCTTCTCATGAATTAAAAGCTGGAGATATTGCCTTTAAACACCCTGAAGCATTTCCAGGTCCAGTCATAATAGATCACTGCCTTCTTTGTGCAGGATATAATAATATAACAGAGACCTATGAATTTATCGAAGCTCATTTTCATTATGGTGTTCAATCTCGATTCGAAAAAAAAGAAAATCTAAGCCATCCTGATTGGGGACCTTTTGCCCGAGTTCGTACTGCAACAGATTTCCAGAAGAAAAATGCGATTGATTTTGCGCGAAAACAAATTGGAAAAGATTTTCAAATAGAATGGATTAATAAAAATTATAATCCAACAGATATCGAAAATGATACCCTAGCACTGGAATGGTATTGTAGTGAATTAATTTGGGCTGCATATTATAATTGTAATAATGCATTTCCTCTTTATTTAGATGAAAAGAATTGTATTTACGGGGATGGTATTGATATTGATTTGAATGGTTGGCAAAAGGTGTTTAATCTTACGATTGTTGCACCAAGAGAGATTATTTTTGATGACGACGTTAAACGAATTTTGTTACCACATGATGATCAAATTGATATTTTTTCATTTATCGAGCATAAATATAGTTTTTTGTTTCAGTTATCAAGTTTATTTTTAAATCAATATTCTCAATAGTTATCATACTTTTTATTAAATAAATTTGATGAATCATATTAAACTTAAGAATGATAGGCTCATTTTTCTTTTTTTAAAATTAATTAAAAATTTTTTATTTAATTATTTTGTTACATTTGTATCATATTTATATCAAAAATTATTAATATTATATAATATATTCTTATTTTAACCTAATTTTCTTAAAGAAATTCAGAAACAAAATAAGTGGAGGCAAAACAAAATATGAAAAGAAAATTAATATCAATAATTATAACAATATTGCTGTTAATTGTCATATCACCAATAGAAGGTGGTGAAATTGAAAAATTAAATATTTCAGACCTGTTTTTTATTCAAGATGGATTGGTTCCACCAGATTTTAATTCCGCAGCAAAAGCCGTAACATTATCCCCAAATCCCGGATTTTATGAAACGAGTGAATATATGATAGGAAGCTGTGCAGTAAGCGTTATTTTTCTTGAAAGTAATGGAGTAAATGATCCAAGTACTGAAGATTGGAATACAAATGAAATAAATCAAGTAAAAAGTGAAATTCAACAAGCGTTGAATTGGTGGAAGAATCAAAATGCAAATGCAGGGATCACCTTTGTTTATGATTGGCAAACAAGCGTTCCAACTAGCTACGAACCAATAAATCGACCATCCGTTTTTACAGATAATAGCCATGAAAAACTTTGGGTTAATGAAGCAATGGCCTATTTTGGACATACAACTGGCGATTGGATGTATCGAACACGAACTCACAATAATGCAGTTCGCAATAATAAAGGAACTAATTGGGGATTCACCGTGTTTATTGTGGATAGTAGTAATGATGCCGATGGGTTTTTCTCAGATGGATTTCCTTATTGTGCTTGGGCTTATTATGGTATTTTCTTGGTAATGACATATGATAATGGAAAGGTCAGTTCAGGAGGATGGGGAATAAATCGGATGGATCAAGTTATGGCCCATGAAACAGGCCATATTTTCTGGGCAACTGATGAATATAATGGACAAGCAGAGTATAGTGGTTATCTTAATGGAGCGGATGTCGAGGGGTCAGGATGTCTCATGTGTAATAATAATCTCTGTCTTTCAAGTGGAACCATTTTACAGGTTGGCTGGAGAGATACGGATGTTGATACCATTCAAGATATAATAGATACCAATCCAATAACTGTACTGAATACATATGCTCCCGATCCAACTTCAAATACAATATTAACATATACTGGGTCAGCAACTGTAAGTCCATATCAAAATAATAATCCTCAACCATCAAATTCACACAATAGTGTTACTATTAACAAGATTTCAAATGTTCAGTATCGAGTTGATGGTGGTTCATGGATAAATGCTCAATCAAGTGATGGTTCATTTAATAGTTATACTGAATCATTTACTTTTACTACAAGTACATTGTCAATAGGGACTCATACCATTGAAGCAAGAGCCATTAATTCAGTGGGAAATGCTGATCAATCACCTTCATCTGATACTGTTACGATTACATCTGGGGGTAATACTCCTCCAAATCCCCCTAACACACCCTCCGGTCCAACAACAGGAACTGCAGGAATTCCTAATACATATGCAACAAGTACTATAGATGCTGATGGAGATCAAGTAAAGTATGGATGGGATGGAAATGGAGACAGCGTTGTTGATCATTGGACTAGCTACTATTCTTCAGGTGCAACATGTACTATACAAATTACCTGGCAATCCCCTGGAACATATAACGTTCAAGTAAAAGCAGAAGATCAATATGGGTCACAAAGCGGATTTTCTCAAACTTTAACCGTGATCATCACAGCAGGAAGTAACAATCCACCAAATACACCAAGCATCCCCTCGGGACCCACAAGTGGGTCAACTGGATCATCTCTAACTTATCAAACAAGTTCCATAGATATCGATGGAGACAAAGTAAAATATGGTTTTGATTGGGATGGAAATGGAATAGTAGATACTTGGACTGGACTATATAATTCAGGGGCAACAGTCAGTGCCTCTCATACATGGTCCTCACCTGGAACATATTCTGTCAAAGTAATGGCTGAAGATCAACATGGTGCGCAAAGCGGATATTCACAACCACTTATCGTTACTATTACCTCTGCAGGAAACAATGCCCCTCATAAGCCATCTATTTCCGGTCCGACTCAAGGGAAATCCGGAACAAGATATCCCTATGAAGCTAGTACTACAGACCCAGATGGAGATAAAATTCATTATTACTTTGATTGGGGCGATGGGACAAATTCTGGATGGGTTGGTCCATACAACTCAGGACAAAAAGGAACCGCAGATAATATGTGGAGCAGGGGAACCTATACGGTTCGTGTGAAAGCAAAAGACGAACATGGGTTAGAAAGTGTTTGGTCTGATCCTTTATCAATTTCTATGCCAAAATTTAAAGAATTTCAATTAAAAATCCTGATCAGTTCATTTCTTGAAGATCATCCCTATCTATTACTACTAGTAACTCAGCTTTTAAAACGTTAATTAGTGTACAAAAAAATAATACACCAATACCTCTTTTTTATTTTAATATCTTGTCAAGAATTATTTCTGAAGCGGCATGAGGATCAAGTTTTTTCTTACTAATCTTATCAAGTAATTCATCAACAGTTCCTTTGAATTGATCTTCATCAAAGATAAAATTCATTAATCGTTTCCTAATGATTTCAATTAATTCAGCCTCATAACGCAATCGTCGTTGTTGAGCAAGTTCCTTTGAATTTTCAAGAAAGATTTTATGCATATCAATTTCTTTTAGTACCTCATCAATTCCCTTGCTTTCCTTTGCTACTGTTAATAATATCGGTGTTTTCCTTTTTTTATTCGAACATTCAATGTCAACAAGACTCTGCATTTCTGCTATTGTCTGTTCAACTCCAGATCTATCTGCCTTATTGATAACATATAAATCAGCAATCTCCATTACACCGGCCTTAAGTGTTTGTATAGAATCACCAAGTCCTGGAACAATTAATACGATTGTTGTATCAGAAATTTTAATAATATCTACTTCCGCTTGACCTACACCAACCGTTTCAACCAGAATGATATCTTTACCTGAAGCATCAAGAATCTCAACAACATCATAAACAGAGCTTGTAAGACCCCCCAGCATTCCTCGGGTGCCCATACTTCGAATAAACACTCCTTCATCCATAGCAAGTTCCATCATTCTAATACGATCACCAAGAAGAGCACCACCTGAAAATGGACTCGTAGGATCAATAGCAATAATACCAACTGTCTTTCCTTGCTTTCGATAGGCTTTCGTCAGTTCATAAATAAGAGTGCTTTTCCCACTTCCCATAACGCCAGTGATACCAACAACATGAGCATTTCCTGTCTGAGGATGAATAATTTTCATTGCCTCAATCGCTTCATCTGCATTATCTTCAGCAAGAGTTATGAGTCGCGCTATAGATCGCTGATCCCCTTCTATTACTTTTAATGCAAGAGAATCGCTCATTTTTTCACATTCTTTTGAATAAAATCAACAATTACTTCAACAGGTGTTCCCGGTCCAAACACACCTGAGATACCTGCTTTTTTTAATAGAGGAATATCATCCTCAGGCACAATTCCCCCCGCAATTATAATGATATCCTCTAAACCTTTTTCCCTTAACATGTCAACAACGTCGATAAATAACGTCATATGTGCTCCAGAAAGAAGGCTAAGACCAATAACATCAACATCCTCTTGAATAGCTGCTTCAACAATCATTGCTGGAGTCTGATGAAGCCCAGTATAAATGACTTCCATTCCTGCATCTCTCAAAGCCCGTGCAACAATTTTAGCACCTCGATCATGACCATCGAGTCCTGGTTTTGCTATCAAAATCCTTATTTTTTGTTCCATATACTTCATCCTTTAATCAATATACTGTTGATTCCCTATATTCACCAAAAACATCACGTAATACTTGACAGGTTTCACCAAGTGTTGCATAGCTATGAATACAATCTAAAATAATTGGCATAAGATTTTCCTCGCCTTCTGCGGCCTTCCTAAGTTTTTCAAGATTTCGCTCAACTTTTAATTGATTTCGATTTTTCCGTAAATCATGTAATCGTTTAATTTGTCTTTCTTCACCTTTTTCATCCATTTTAAGAATTGGTATATTAACAGATTCATCAGTTTTATAATCATTAACTCCGACAACAATCCTGTTATGATCATCAATTTCTTTTTGATATTTATATGCTGCCTCAGCAATTTCTCTTTGAAAGAATCCCTTTTCAATCGCTGAAATGACACCACCGTACTGTTCTACTCTATCAAAATAACGATACGTTTCCTCCTCCATTTTATCGGTTAACCATTCAATATAATAGGAACCACCCAGAGGATCAATCGTATGGGTTACCCCACTTTCTTCAGCAATTATTTGTTGAGTTCTTAAGGCAATACGAACTGCTTTTTCAGACGGAAGAGCAAGTGCTTCATCCATTGAATTCGTATGCAAGGATTGTGTCCCACCAATAACCGCAGCAAGAGCCTGAAGAGTAACCCGTACAATATTTATTTCGGGTTGCTGAGCAGAAAGCGAACATCCCGCGGTCTGGGTATGGAAACGCATTAATAATGATCTATCCTTTTTTGCGCCAAGTTTTTTAAGTTCTTGAGCCCATATCCGACGTGCAGCACGATATTTTGCTATTTCTTCAAAAAAATCATTGTGAGCATTAAAGAAAAAACTTAATCGAGGAGCAAATTGATCTATATCAAGCCCTCGTTTCATTGCTGCTTTCACATATTCAATTCCATCACCCAAGGTAAAAGCAAGTTCCTGAACTGCAGTAGATCCTGCCTCTCTTATATGGTACCCACTTATACTTATTGTATTCCACCTTGGAACATGTCGAAATCCATATTCAAACGTATCAACAATTAATCTCATCGATGGTTCAGGTGGGAAAATATAGGATTTTTGTGCAATATACTCTTTAAGAATATCATTTTGAATAGTTCCACCTATGCATTTACGACTAATTCCTCTATTTTCAGCATTGGCAATATAAAAAGCCCAAACTATTGCTGCAGGTCCATTAATAGTCATACTTGTTGTTACCTTATCAATTGGAATTTGATCAAAAAGAATTTCCATATCCTTAAGAGATGATATTGCTACACCACACTTGCCAAATTCACCACGTGCAAGTGGATGATCAGTATCATATCCATATAATGTAGGATAATCAAATGCCACACTTAATCCAGTTTCTCCATGGTTAAGTAAATATTTATATCGCATATTAGTCTCTTCGGCAGATCCAAATCCAGCAAATTGTCTCATCGTCCAAAGCTTTCCGCGATGCATCGTTGAATGAATTCCTCTGAGAAATGGATATTGACCAGGGAATCCTTGATGTTTAAGATACTCCTCATTTGATATATCATATGGTGTATAAATCTGATTAATTTTGATAGAAGAAAGATTCTCAAATTTATCTCTTCGCTCTGGATGTTTTTGGATTAATGGTTGATAATACTTTTTTTCCCATTCTGATTGTTTTTCATTAATTTCTTTAAGGGTTTTTTTATCAAACATGTTATTATTCACCAAACATTATTAGAAATCTATTCCTTTTCTTGATTGAATTCCTTTTTGATAAGGATGTTTTATTTCAAGTATTTCTGATACGAGATCTGCTCTCTTAATTATTTCTGGATGGGCATATCTTCCAGTTAAAATTAATTCTAATTTTTTAGATTTTGATTCAATTAAATCAAGTGCATCATTTAAAGCTATGAGATTAAAATCAAGAGCAACATTAATTTCATCAAGAATAATCAAATCAAATGAATTATCGATTATAATTTTTTTTGCAAATGCAAGACCTTCTTGGGCCATCTTAATATCAACTTGTTCAGGATTTTCTTTTGAAACAAATTCATCTCTCCCATGTTGGGAAACTGTAAAATTAGGTAGGTGTTCAATCGCATCAATTTCACTATATCTTCTTCCCTTCATGAATTGAATCATATGAACTTTTAAGCCAGCTCCTGTAGCTCGTAAACCTAATCCAAGAGCTGCTGTTGTTTTACCCTTGCCGGGCCCAGTATATACATGAATAAGACCTGAGGACATCATTTTCTCCCCCATAGTGAAATGGATTACTTGTTATATGTCTTTCTTTTTTCCCTGTAAAAGCGAATTTTTAATGGAAAGCTTTATGTTACTTAATATTATTTGGATTCTCCATGCAATTAGAATTAAATGAACAACAGAAAATGATCCAAAAAATGGTTAGGGATTTTGCTGAAAAAGAAGTAGCCCCTATTGCTGCTGAACTTGATGAAAAAGAGGAGTATCCAATAAAAACTCTTGAAAAAATGGCAAAACTTGGTCTTCTTGGTATTATCATCCCTCAAGAATTTGGTGGTGCTGGACTTGATACAATTAGCTATGAAATTGTTGTTGAAGAAATTTCAAGAAAATGTGCTGCAACAGGCGTTGTCACATCGGTTCATAATTCCCTTACAGCCTGGCCTATCATTAAATATGGAACTGACGAACAAAAAAAGAAATATTTACCTATTCTTGCTAAAGGAGAAAAAATTGGAGCTTTTGCTGCAACAGAACCTAATGCTGGTTCAGATCTTGGAGCAATGAAAACGACAGCGGTTCTGAAAGGAAATAAATACATCATTAATGGGGATAAAACATTTATTACAAGTGGAACTGAAGCAGGCATCATCATTATTTTTGCAGTTACTGATAAGGATGCTGGTCCAAAAGGAATTAGTGCATTTATTGTCGAAAGTGATATGAAAGGATATAAAGTTGGTAGTGTGTTTGAAAAACTTGGAATAAACGCTTCAAAAACATCTGAATTAATTTTTGAAGACATGGAAGTTCCAAAAGAAAACCTTCTTGGAAAAGAAGGAGAAGGATTTAAAATAGCACTAGCAACTCTTGATGGGGGTAGAATCGGAATCGCTGCGCAAGCAGTTGGTATCGCCCAAGCTGCTCTTGATGAATGCATTGAATATTCAAAACAAAGACAGCAATTTGGCAGACCAATTGCAAAATTCCAAGCAATTCAATGGATGATAGCTGACATGGGCACTCGTATTGAAGCTGCGAGATGGTTAGTGTTAAATGCTGCTTATCAAAAAGATCATGGATCCGGTAGATATTCTATGGAAGCAGCAATGGCAAAATTATTCGCATCAGAAACCGCAATGGATGTGGTTATTAAGGCAGTTCAAATCCATGGCGGATATGGTTATACAAAAGAATACACGGTCGAACGATTATTCCGTGATGCAAAAATAACTGAAATTTATGAAGGTACCTCTGAAGTTCAACGAATGGTAATTGCTGGAAGTCTCCTTCGATAATTCTATGGAGAACATGATGGCAGAATTTAACTATCATAAAGAATGTAAAAAATGGGAATGGACTATTCCAGAGTATTACAATATCGGTTATGATTGCGTTGATAAACACGCTGAAGGAACAAATAAGAATAAGCTTGCATTAATCTGGGAAAATGATAAAGGTGAAACAAAACAGTTTACCTATGCAGAGATGAAAAATCTCTCAAATAAGTTTGGAAATATCTTAAAGGATCTTGGATTGAATAAGGGTGATCGGTTTCTCATTCGTCTTCCAGATATCCCCGAATTTCAAATATCTTTTATTGGGGGTGTTAAGATTGGTGCCGTTCCAATTCCCTCTAGCGTCATGTTTCGTTCAAAAGAGGTTGCTTATAGAATAAATGATAGTAAATCAAAAGCGGTCATAACTACCTCAAAGTATGTTGATGCAATAGACAAAATTAAAGAATCATGTCCTTCACTTAAGCATATTATCGTTGTTGATAAAGCCAAATCAGGTGAAATATCATACAGAGATCATATGAAAAATGCATCCAATGAATTGGAACTTGAAAATACAAAAAGTTCTGATATAGCATTTTTCTGTTATACATCTGGTACAACAGGAGATCCAAAGGGGGCTGTTCATTTGCATCAATGGGTTTTAGGAAATGATCCAAGTGTTTTATTTTGGCAAGCCATTAAAGATGACGATATCATAGGCCATACGGGTAATTTAAGCTGGATTTTCCCATTGGGAAATGGCTTTTTATATGTCTGGCGTTGGGGATTAACTACCATGGTATATGATGGATTATTTTCTCCCAAAAAATGGTTCGAACTCATTGAAAAATATAAAATCACCAATCTTGCATCAGTACCAACATGTTATCGAATGTTTGTAACAATTAAAAATGCTGAAGAAACATATGATCTTTCTAGCCTTCGACATTGTATATCTGCAGGTGAACCATTAAATCCTGAAGTAATCACTACTTGGAAAAAACGATTTGGATTGCAGATTTATGATGGAATTGGAATGACGGAAGTGATGGTTTATTTGTCAAATATAGTAGATATGGAAATTAAACCAGGCTCATGCGGCAGGCCTCAACCCGGAAAAAATTGTGATATAATTGATGAACAGGGAAATCCTTTACCAGCTGGTACACCTGGAATGCTTGCTGTTAATAGAGCAGATCCTGGATTGTTTAAAGAATATTGGAACAAAAAAGAAAAAACAGCCAAGAGCTTTAAAAATAATTGGTTTTTAACCGGTGATGTGTTGTATAAAGATGAGGATGGTTATTTTTGGTTTAGTGGCCGTGATGATGATCTCATTATGGCAAGTGGTTATCGAATTTCTCCATTTGAGGTAGAATCAGCTCTTATTTCTCATCCTGATGTTTTAGAGGCAGCAGTTGTCGCAAGTCCTGATTCGATACGTGGAGTGATTGTGAAAGCATTCATCATCCTACAAAATCCCACAAAAGCGTCTGATGCGTTAATAAAAGATATCCAAGAGCATGCGAAAAAAGTAGCTGCTCCTTATAAATATCCAAGGGAAATTGAATTTGTTGAGGATTTACCAAAAACACAAAGTGGAAAGATTAAAAGAAAAATTCTTAGAGAACAAGAACAGAAGAAAAAAGGAGGTTATTAGAGATATGAATATCATTGTATGTGCAAAACAGGTAGTTGATATATCAGAAATGAAAGTAGATTCTTCTACGAACAAACCAATTCTTACCGGCCTTGATAAAAAAGTGAATGAGATTGATAAAAACGCTGTCGAAGAAGCCATTAAAATCAAAGAAAAAAATGATGGTAAAATCACTGTTTTAACTGTAGGGGAAGCAGATGCCAAAGAACGGATAAAAGAACTTCTGGCAATGGGTGCGGATGAAGGAATTTTAATTACTCAACCAGAAGAGATGGATTACGCAACTCTCACTAATATTTTAGCAGGTGCTATTAAAAAACTCAATGAGTATGATTTAATTTTATGTGGCGAAGCATCAACAGATATGTTTTCAGGTCAAGTTGGGCCTCGTCTTGCGGGAATGTTAAATATTCCTCAGATTACTTATGCGCAAAAAATTGATGCAGATAAAGAGAAAATTAATGCGGAAAGAAATCTTGGAGATATGATTGTAACAATGGACTCAACCTATCCTGTTTTAATTACGGTTACAAAGGAAATTAATGAGCCACGTCTTCCAAGTCTAATGCAAATTCTTGGTTCTGCAAATAAGCCAATCCATGATTGGACAATTGATTCATTGGATGTTGATATGAAACCCAAGGTTGGAACCATTGATTTACAAGGTGTCTCAATGGATCGTAAAAACGTCATATATGAAGATGACAGTAATGATTCAATTCAAAAACTAGTGGACAACCTTGCAAAAGAAGGAGTGTTAAGGTGATACTATGGTATTAGTTTATTCAGATAATAAAAATTTAACCATTGAAATGTTACATAAAGCTACGGAATTGGCAAAGGAAACTGATAAAAAAGTAACAGCAGTAATCATTGGAAAACCAGATGAAACCGAAGCAAATGAATTGATTTCATATGGTGCTGATTCGGTAATAATAGCTGAAACGAATCTTGAGCATTATAAGGCTGAAGAATTTACAGAAATTCTAGAAAACATTATAAATGAAACAAAAACTGAAATTATCCTTATTGGCTCAAATAAAAATGGTAAAGAACTTGCTTCTCGGATTGCTGGTAAAATTGATGCGGGTTGTATTATTGATGTCACAAATATATATCTAAAAGATAAGAAATTAACCGCAGAACGAGTTGTCTATAGCGGAAATGCTATATCCGTTGACCAATTTCAAACAAGTCCAGCTGTTCTCACAGTTCCATCAAAAGTTTTTGACCCCCTAACAAAGGATGATTCTAGAAAAGGAACGATTCAGAAATTATCATTTACCCCAGAAAAATCAAATTCATCTATCAAAGAAGTTTCAGAAATGAAATCAGGCGGGGTAAATGTCGAAGAAGCGGAAATTATTGTTTCTTGTGGTCGTGGATTTAAAAACAAGGAAGATATTAAACTGGTCAATGATCTAGCGGATGTGTTGAAAGGAAGAACTGTTGGTTGCAGTCGCCCAATAGCAGCAGATTTAAAATGGCTACCGGAAGAGCATTGGATTGGATTATCCGGCCATAAAGTAAAACCAAAGCTCTATATTGCAGCAGGAATCTCAGGTCAAATTCAACATATTGCTGGTATGCGTGATTCAGGAGTGGTTGTGGCAATAAATAAAGATTCTGAAGCATTAATATTTAAATCAGCAGATTATGGAATTGTTGGGGATTTATATTCAGTATTGCCTAAATTAACCTCTGCTATTAAAGAAAAAATGGGATAATCAACTCTTTCCCAATTTTTTTTAATCTACTGGTGAGCAAATGAATAGACAAAAAGATAAAGAAATCATTGATGCCATTCCAAAAGAGAAAATTTCTGATTTTATTTTTATGCACTTACGTGATATGTGGGCAGTTGATGGACTTTATTATATTAGTATTGAAAAAAAATATGGAACTAAGGTCGCCACAGAAATCGATTGCTTTGTTTGGGAAGTAATGGGAAAAATAGAAGCAAGGAAAATTAAAAAGCTATTTAACATCACTAAAACAGATATTCCATCAATGATGCAAGCATTACAATATTCTGGATGGGCACTGGACCTTGAAGATAAAGAAATCATCATTGAAAAAGATAAAGCAATAGTACGAAATATCTCTTGCCGGGTACAAAACACGCGTATTGAAAAAGGTCTTGGTGAATTTGGTTGTAAACCTGTTCGATCTGGGTTTCTAACGGCATTTGCAAAGGAATTCAACCCAGATATCAAAGTAAATTGTAATGTGTGTCCACCAGACAATCATCCAGATGATTTATGGTGTGAATGGGAATTTTCCATTTCTTAAAAAAACTTTGAATAAAAGAATGTTTTTTCAAAAATTCTTTATAAAAGCTATTTAGATATTTATTTGTTGTTAGTGATATTTCTATTTCTTCAAAATCGTTTATATTCTCCTTATTTATCACATGTAATTTACCAGTGAAGGTATTTTTTGTATTATTTGGTACTTGAACAGTTACTTCTACTGTTATTGATCCTTGATCTGGTTCAAGATCATTACCCTCACTTGGATCAAACGTCCATTTACCCCATTCAGGATGCGATGAAATCATCCAGTCTAATTTTGAATTACTTTCACCAACATTAGACACTGTAAAAAATCCTTGAATAGTTGAATTTGGTTTAATATCTAATCCTTTTATAGAACCTGTACATTTTAAATCTGCATTATATTCTAGTTGTGTTCCAAAACATATAAGTTCATCTCCACTGGCAGCAAATAATTTATTATCTGCAATAGCCATTGAATTAGCAAACGATGTACTTGTTTGATAGTTCCATATACTTTCACCGGTGTATGCATCATGGCAATAGAGATTTCCATCTAAGGACCCAATATAGAGTTTACCGTCACAAACCACTGGTGAGTAAAGTGCTCTATCACTGTTTTTCCGACTCCATATCTGTTCACCTGTTTTAGTATCAACACAATAAATAAATCCAAATGCTGTACCAATATAGAGGTTTCCATATCCTGCGGCCTTAGAAGATTTCCATATTAAACTACCTGTATAATAACTCCAAATAAACTCTCCATTAGTTACATTATGACAATATATATATTCATCATTAGACCCAGCATATATTTTACCATCATATAAAACAGGAGAAGATAATAATGGTAGCTTAATTTCAGATCTCCAAATAATATTACCATTAGTTGAATTAAGGCAATAATTTCCAAGAAATACCTTATCATTAACAATAGCAGGTGTTGATTCAATGGTATAACCAATTTTTTTACTCCAAATCAAAATTCCAGTATCAGCATTTACACAATAGATACTGCCATCTTTTGATCCAATCAATATCATTCCGTTAATAGGAATTGGTGAAGATAACGCTTGATTTCCTATGGCAATCTGCCAGATTAACTCGCCTGATTCATCATGGAAACAATACATATTTCCAGTATCATCACTAATATAAACTTTTTCCTTATAGATTGATGGAGCTGAATCCAAATTACCATCTGTTTCATAAGTCCATATCTCCTTTCCATAAAAATCTAGACAATATACATAAGAACATGACCACGGAGAATTTTGTTCTTTATTGGTTCCAAAATAAATTTTATCATTTACTACTGATGGAGAATTCACCGTTCCATTTGCATTAAAAATCCAAAGAACATTATTTGTTTCAGGCCCATCTGATGGAGAAAATCCCGTATTACTTGTATCGTGTTGATACATCGGCCACCAGTCAGTCGTTAATGAAATATCACTATTTGAATTATTTATCATATTAAAATTTTTATTATATTTATAATTTTCATTTGCTCCTTGTACAACAGAAATACAAAAAAAAGAAAGTGCAATAAATATCGCCCATATTTTTATTTGATCTAATCTCATGTAGTAAATCCCCCAATTTCATTTTTTTCTATGTGTATCATGATATTATTACTTATTTGTATATTCTTTATTTAATATATTTATCGATTATAAAAAAATATCCCTCAAGAAGTTTTATACCATACTATAACTGAGAATATTTCACCTCTATAAAATTAAAAATGAAAGAGATAAGTGGGGGAAGAACCTACTATGCAGTAATTTCCCTTTCTCCCCCCCATTTTTGAGCTCTTCCTTTCTCCCTACCTCAAATAGTTCTTAACAACCAAATATGTACTTTAAATATTTTAAATATTGTTAAAATTTATTAAAAAAATATTTAAAATATAGTTAAATTATTTAAAAAATATTATTTATTTAGAATTTTTTCACCATCATGGGTAATTTCCAATATCTTTGATCTCCCACTTTTCAAAATTCGAATTAATTTCTTATCTGCTAATTCATGAATTTTCTTTGAAATGGTAGGATATGTGGCATCAAAATTATCCTTTAATGTTTTCAATGTAACTATTCGTTGTCTTTTATTTTCAATTTTTAAAAATTCAAGTATATCAAAATAATCCTGAGGAACCATATATGTATTAGGAGAAGAATCAGGAATTCTAGAAAACTCCTTTTCAATTAATGCTAGTTGTTTCTTATCAAAAATATTTGGATCGACATGTAAAAACATTAAAGATTCTGTTTTATGAATCATATCATTAATTACAAATAATGCCTTCAATATTTCATTAAATGTATAATTAATTAATAAAAAATCAATTCTTTCAATGATAATAACAACTGGAGTGTTCTTACAAAAATCAATTATTTTATTTTTAAAATCTTCAATATTAGAAATAACTTGACAATTATCAATTTGACAACTACTGAATAGATAAAGTGATATACCATTTTCAAATAGTACTTTATCTAATTTTTTTGAAATAAAGCGAGTTACCATTAAACCAGAATAATTATGATGATGCAGATTAATCAAATTTTTATATAATAATTTTGGATCCTTATCACAACATAAATAACCATTTCCTGGTTGAAATCTATCCAAAGAATCCATTTCAGAAGTAATATCCTTACCAATTATTACTATTTCATCATAATTATAGTTATTATATTTAATCACTGAAGATGGTTTCATTTGAATTACTTTTGTTAACCCCTCCTTAGTTTCCATCCTAATATTACAAATTGAAGAATTATCCTTTCCTTTTCTTATCCGCTCAATTAATTGTAACATCTCATCCTGGTTTGGAAAAAGATTAAGATCCTGAATGGGAATATTTGCTAGTTCCTTTTCTGCATATCCAAATAATTGTTTTGCTTTTGTATTCCATATCTTGATTTTATTCTCTTTATCTACTGAAAATAATAAATCCGAAATGCTATTAATTATATTGACCAAATGTTTTTGATTTACTTTTAATTCGTCTTCAAGTTTATGTTTGTATAAAGTAATTTCAATATTGCTCTTCAAAGCCAATTCATTAAATGGCTTAATTATATAAGCATATGGTTCTGATATCTTTGCTCTTTGAATGGTTTGTTCATCAGCAAATGCAGTAATAAAAATTATTGGAATATCTTTTTCTTTACGGATTTTTTGAGCAGCTTGAATGCCATCAATATTACCTTTTAATTTAATATCCATAAGAATTATGTCCGGACTTAATTTAATTGCTTTATTAATTGCTTCCTCCCCTGTTAAAACACAACTAATAACAGAATAATCTAAAATCTCTAACATGTCTTTCAATGCCATTGCTACAATTGCTTCGTCTTCAACAATTAAAATCCTTGTTATTTCAATCCCTCATATGTATCTCTATTTGGATGGAATGCTTATATGAAATTCACTTTTTCCGTTAGTATGTATTGTCAACACTCCATTTAACTGTTTAACAAGATTATGAACAAGTTGAAGTCCTAATGAATGGATATTTTCTAAATCAATATCGCCAGGTAATCCAACTCCATTATCACTTACTTTTAATATCAATGTACCTTTCGAAGCCTCAGTTTCAATAGCAATCTCTCCACTATTATCAGTTGGAAATGCATGTTTTATTGCATTAACAACTAATTCATTAACAATTAAACCTAATAGAATAGATATATCAATATCCAGGTAAATATCCTTAAGGTCTATTTTCATTTTAATCTTTTCTTTATTAATAGCATATATTGACAATAATTCAGCTACTAATGTTTTTATATAATCTTCAAAATTTATTTTATTCAAATTATTAGATTGATAAATAGTTTCATGAATTAAAGACATAGACCGAATTCTATTATTAATTTCATTAAGCATTGATGTGATTTCTTTTTGCTTTATCTTTCTGGATTGAAGATAAATTAAACTAGAAATAATTTGCAGATTATTTTTCACTCTATGATGAACCTCTTTTAAAAGAATTTCTTTTTCTCTTAATGAATCTGTTATTTCTATCTCTACTTTTTTTCTTTGATTAATTTCTTCTAATAATTTTCTATTTATTTTTTGTAACGCTGCAGTTCTTGCTTCAACTTCTTTTTCTAATTGATTTCTATTTAGAAGCGAAATTTGATTTCGACCTAGGATACTCCTTGCCATTGGTTTATAACTTAAGAGTTTTAATCGTAAGATTGCTGCAGCAATAAAAAATGAAAAAATAATTAAAGCCAAAGGAATCACAAAATATGTTAATATATTAAAATATAATAATATTAAATGACCAATAACAAAAATTATTGCAATCAAACCACCGATGAACACATTTCTTAATTGTTGTTTTTCAATAGATGATACGATACGTCTATATTTTTTAAACAGATTGCAGGCAGATAGGATGAGGATCAATGAAATATACCATCCAATAACTCTTGTCTGTTCGTTAAAATGAACATAATTACCGAAATCTGTTAATTTTACATCATTAATCGATGTGTTAATGATTAAGAATGAGAAAAAAAGTATTGTTAATAAATATTGCATAAATAAGAATAATTTTACTTTAAATTTAATATTGGTTATCGTTGGAAACACTATGGTAAAGTGTAAAAATATAACTGGTGAAACAATAGCTGCCAAATAATAAAATTGACTGAAAAATAAAATTATATATATATCCTCAAAATGATTTACTAAAAAATTTGAAAATCCAAGAATTGAGAAAAAAAACATAAGAAGCACAAACACTCTATTTTGAATGTTTTTTGGGTTTTCTTTATATACTTTAATTGATAAAAAAATCGTAAATATCGCAGAAATTAATCCGGGTATAATATCAACATTAACATGCATGTTAGAGTCAATTATAATTCACTATTAGTTATATAAAATTTGGTAAAATAAATGGGAAATGATTAAAAAATAAGTATTAGGTAAAAAATTAGTTTCTGATATGAATTTCCTCATAATTAAAAATTTCAATCTCTTTTAGTATCCACCTATTTTTAAACTTGGATCACCGAGTAATATAAAGCCTTCACAGGTATGAAGATGCCATCGTTCATAAGGAATTTTAAAGGTTTCGAGATAAGAACTAATCGCATACCCCCAGCATTCACCAAGATATTGATAGTGTTCAACACCATATCCTTTCAATAATTGAAGTTGAATGAAACCATACCCTGATTCTACACAATCTGGTTCATTAATTCCATCGCCATTTAAATCACCATATTCTCCTGGTGATGCTACTGGAAAACAAGTATATCCAATTGTGGCAATACCACCACCATCTATTTTTCTTGCAAACCACCAACCAAGTCCCTCTGGAGTTGGCCTCCAAGTATATATCCATGGCCTATTAAACAAGCTCACATTAAACATCCCTGTGTGACATCCCCCTAAAATCAGAATGGGATATTCCTCATTAAAAAACCATGGTACATCCGTGATATATAATCCATCCATCCAACCTTCAAAGGATTCAGGAGAATGTGTTCCCCATTTCACGGGATTTCCATGACCATGCATATGCATAAAAATAGCACCATTACCCAGAACAGTTCTAATGTTTTCCGCACTTACTTCCATTTCTGAGGCATAGACTTTATCATAGGAAAAATCAGGAAGATACTCAAGAGATTTATCACATACTATCTCACCTTCAATCCCTGGTTCCTCGAAATTGTCTCCCCCGGCAAGCATAATTTTTTTGTTTAACTGCATAGACTCATATGCTATTGTTTTTTGAATGATTATCTGTAATTCAAAGGTATTTCTACAAGGCCATCTTCCAACATATACTTCAGGATATAAATCAATGTCATCTTTTATATTTCCAATGGATGGCCATTGGCAGAATATATCATTATTATCAGTATCCCATGTTGAAACAGAGCAATCTGCATTATAGATATCTGCAAAATAAAGGTCGCTAATATATCTATTTTCTTCCGCCCAGAAAACATGAACATATCGTACGGGCATAAACCATTTTTCAGTAATTCCCGGTTTTCTTCCACCAACTAAAAGGACATATTTTATATTCCATTCTTCATATGCATTTTTTATAAAATATTTTACTTTTTCTGCATCATCTCTTCCTTGGACTGGAAAATAGGTACTATCATAAATTGATTCAAGACTGACAAGTTTTGTAGAAATTCCTTTCGATTGCTTATGTTCTACAAAGGGTTCTAATACATCAACAAATTCCATTGGCGATATAATCAATAAAGTATCATTTAAAGAAGCAATCTTATTTTCTATCTGATCCTCAGAGTATATTGTAAAAACAAAATTGGGAACATAATACATCGTGTTCTTAAAAATTCTGACTGGATAACATACAATATGAAGAATAATTGAAGGTTTCCCTTTATACATGCCAAAATCTAATGAATACTCATACCAAGAATCTGGATATATGATATCTTTCAAATCAGAGGATTGTTCTGTTTTTTGATATTCTTCATTAGGATATGTAAAATCCGGTGGGAAAACTTCTGGTGCACTGACCATGAGTTCAGACTGTATTTCTAGACTGACTATATTGGAAATTGACACATCAAGAGATGTAATGTTGGTTCCATAAGGAAATATCATTGTTTTTTTATAGATAGGAAGCAATGGCTTATTTGGTTGTTTCAAGATTGCATTTGTTTCCTCAATGGTTATTTTTATTTCATCACTCATATCATCGATCGCTGGTTTTGAAAAAGAAAATAAAAATGTTGTAGCACAACTTTCCTCTTCATTTGATAGAGATACTACCCCAATTCCATTACTTAATATAAAAAGAATGACAATACCAATCAGGATTGATTTCATTTTTTATCCCCTATATTGATATCTTAATTAAAATATTTAAATCTACGTAATCTATTAATAAGGGAGTTCTAAAATAAAATGAAGATTCAATAGAAAAAAAATTGATGAACAACAGATCCTTAAATGGTTTCATCAATCATGGACAATATTTGTTTATCTTTAAATCCCTTCTGTTGCATTGCACCAGAGGGGCAAGATGCTGCACAAGCACCACAACCCATACAAAGTGCTTCATTGACTTTTGCCTGCGATTTTCCATCATCAAGTTTTATAAGTTCAATCGCCTGGTAAGCACAAACACTCACACATGTGCCACATCCAGAGCAATAATCTTCATCAACACATGCTATTAATGGCTCAACTTCAAGTTTATCTTTAGATAGTATGGTAACTGCTCTGGATGCTGCCCCGCTTGCCTGTGCCACAGTATCTTGAATGTCTTTTGGACCCTGACAGCAGCCAGATAAAAATATTCCTCCTGTTGCAGTATCCATTGGACGTAATTTTGGATGTGCCTCAAGAAAGAATCCATCATCACTTTGCGAGATCCGAAGTTTTCTTGCTAATTCTCCCGCATCATCCCTTGGCACTAAAGCAGGTACTAAAACAACCATATCTGCTGAGATATCAAAGAGTTTAGATGTCATCGTATCAAATACTTCAACACTTAATTGATTACCTTTTATTCGAACCTCAGAAGGTCTACCGCGGAATACATTTGCATTTATACCTCTAACTGTTCTATAGAACTCTTCATATTTTTTACCATAACTTCGAATATCCATATAACAAAGATTAATCTCAATATCTGGTATTTTTTCTCTTAGTAAATACATTTGTTTTAAAGCACTCATACAACCAATACGACAGCACCAACTACAAGCATTTTCATCTCTTGAGCCAACACATAACAGATAGGTAATGCTTTTTGGTTTTTCACCATTACTTGGCATTATGATATCTCCAGCAGTTGGACCTGACGAATTGATTAATCGTTCCATTTCAAGAGAAGTAACGACATTTTCTGAGCTATTATAACCATATTCATATACTTCTTTTTGATTGAGAAGATCATAACCTGTGGCGGCAACTATTGCACCTACTTTTAGAGTAATAAGTTCATCTTTTTGTTTGAAATCAATGGCTTCTGCTTCACATGCTTCAACACATAAAGGACCTTTGCCACATTTTCCTTTCGTTAACATTAAACACGTATCCTTATCAATGGTACATTTCAGTGGTACTGCTTGTGGAAACGGCATATATATTGCACTTCGTTTTCCAATATGTTCATCAAATTCACTTGAAATCCAACCATTTAACCGACATGCATCTACACAATCTCCGCAACCGGTACATTTATCTAAATCAACATATCTTGATTTTTTTCTCACAGTGACAGTAAAATTACCAATACTCCCTTCAACTTGTTCAACTTCAGCATAGGTCATCAGGTCGATATTTGGATGGTTTGCAACCTCACTCATTTTAGGAGTAAGAATACAACCAGAACAATCAAGGGTGGGAAACGTTTTATCTAGTTGTGCCATTCGGCCACCGATACTTGGTGTTTTTTCAACAAGATTAACCTTAATTCCTTTATCTGCAATATCCAGTGCAGTTTGAATCCCTGCAATACCACCGCCTATTACTAATGCTTCGCGGGTGACATCTACTTCAGAAGTTTCTAATGGTTCGAGAAATCGTGCTTTTGCAACTGCTCCTCTCACAAGTGCCTTTGCTTTTTCGGTTGCTCTTTCTTTATCGTCATGAACCCATGAACATTGTTCTCTAATATTGGCGATTTCGAGATTAAATTGATTAATACCGCCTGTCGCTACTACACCACGAAATGTGTGTTCATGCATCCGAGGTGAACAGCAGGCAATGACAACACTATCCAGTTTATGTTTTTTAATGGAATCTTTAATAAGATTAGCACCACTATTCGAACACATATATTTATAGGACTCACTTACCTCAACATCTCTTAATCCTTTTGCGTATGCAGTAAGCTTTTTTACATCAATGTTTTGAGAAATATTAATGCCACAATGACAAACAAAAACACCGATTTTATTTGTCATTTCAGCTACCCCCCGTCTTTATTTTATCTATTGGACTTGCATTTAAATTCATGCCTAATTTATCATGTGAAATACCAAGTGCTAATCCGATCATTTGTGTTATATATAACACCGGAACATGAAGTTTTGCAGCAACTGTTTCTCCTGACTTTTTTTGCCTTGCATCAAACTGTCTATGACACCATGGACATACATCAACAAAAGCATCAAAACCATACTCTTGGACTTTTTGAAGTTTTTGCCCTGTTTTAGTAAGCGCTGTTTCAGGTAGATTCGCATTCAATAATGCTCCACAGCAATCTAGTTTTTCAGGATAATCCTCTGGATGTGCCCCTAACGCAGATAGAATCATTTCAATTTTTTGAGGGTTTTCAGCATCATCCGGTCTGCCAATTTCAGATGGTCGAATGAGATGACATCCATAATGAGTTGCAATTTTTAAATCTGATAATGGTTTTGATACCTTTTTTTTAATTTCATCAATTCCAATAATATCGTGAAAAATATCTAGAATACTAATTATTTCAGAGGTACCCTCATATTTGATATCTTCATCCTTTAAAAAATTATTTACCCGTTGTTTCATAGCTTCATCTGAATCAAGTATTTTTTTTGCTTCACACATCGCCAAATGACACATAGGACAAGGCGTAAAAATGTCAAGATTTTCTTTTTCAGCAAGTGCAATATTTCTTGCTGCAAGAGATAAAGACAACATCTGATTAACACTTTTTAGTGGTTCTCCGCAACAGGAAAATCCCTGAAGATTTATTAGTTTAATATCAAATTTTGGTAATATTTCCCGCAAGGACAGTTCATAGGCATATTGTTCAGTTTGCATAATGCAACCCGGATAAAAAACAAAATTTTTCATAATCAGATAACCCCCAATATTTACACTTTCTCCATTGCAAGTTTTGAAAGTATTCCCATAAATTTCGTTGTATCAGCAGGTTTTGAAATCTCAGGTAATCCTAATTTCTTTCGATTTACCGTTGAATTATCACGATCAATAACTTCTTTTTCATCTTGTATTAATCCTTTCGATAGAACAGATTGTAAATAATTAGTATAGTTTCCTGGGATTTGTTTCCCGCTTGCAACCACCATGTTTTTTAAGGCAAAAAGAACTTCTACTGGTGCTACTTTCTGAGGACAACGTTGTCGGCATTTAAAACAACTCATACAAGTCCATATAATGTCAGAATTAATCATTTCATCGATAAGACCGCGTTTTAATAAGGCAATTATTTTATGTGGTTCTAGTTCGAGAAGTTTATGTGCTTCACACCCAGATGTACATTTTCCACATTGGTAGCAATTATCCGATAGTTCATCCTTTAACCGCAGTAACCGATTGTTTATTTCATTTTTAATATCGGTTTGTGGTTCTCCCATGGAGGTTAAATCAACAATTCCCATTTGTCATCACATTACAAATTTTATTATTTATAGCGAGTTTAATTGACGCCTTTATACCCGTTGGCACAATTTAATGTTCTTATCGGACTTCCGTATTTAAAATCTGCCTTTGGATAAAATGAATTTCTTAGAATAATTTCTACATCCTAAAGACACCTGGTGCCCAGTCAGGTATTGGTGCATTAAGTGATGCTGAAATTCCAAGTCCAAGTACCAAACGTGTATCAGCCGGATCAATTATACCATCATCCCAAATCCTAGCGGTACTATAATAGGGACTTCCCTCAGTTTCATATTTTTTATGAATTGGTTCAGTGATTTGTTTTTCTTCTTCAGGTGTTAGCTCTTTTCCTTTTCTCCAGAGTTGATCTTTTTTAACAGTTAATAATACGTTAGCCGCTTGTTGTCCACCCATAACAGAAATTCTTGCATTAGGCCACATCCAAAGCTGTCTAGGTTGATATGCTCGACCACACATCCCATAATTACCTGCTCCAAAAGAACCACCAATAAGTACAGTAAATTTTGGTACATTTGCTGTTGCAACAGCATTTACCATTTTTGCCCCATCTTTTGCAATTCCTCCAGATTCATACTTGCTTCCAACCATGAAACCAGTAATATTTTGAAGAAAAACAAGAGGTATCTTTCGTTGGCAACACATTTCAATAAAATGAGTTCCTTTAAGTGCTGATTCAGAAAATAACACCCCATTATTTGCAAGAATTCCAACTGGATAGCCCATGATAAAGGCAAACCCACAAACAATAGTCGACCCATAGAGTGATTTAAATTCGTGAAATTTTGATCCATCAACAATTCGAGCGATTATTTCTCTTACTTCAAATGGTTTTCGTGAATCTTTTGGGATAACACCATAAATTTCTTTCACATCATATAATGGATCTTCCGGTTTTTTAATATCTAAATGGGTTTTTGTTGGTCTATTTAAATTCTCAACAATATTTCTCACCAGATGAATTGCTTCCGAATCATCATGTGCATAATGATCTGACACCCCACTTTTCCGACAATGGACATCAGCTCCACCAAGATCTTCTGCACTCACTTCCTCACCAGTGGCTGCTTTAACTAGAGGTGGTCCACCAAGAAAAATTGTACCAGTTCCCTTGACAATAATTGTTTCATCACTCATCGCAGGAACATACGCTCCTCCAGCCGTACATGAACCCAATACCGCAGATATCTGAGGAATATATTTTGAAGACATAAAAGCCTGATTATAAAAAATTCTTCCAAAATGTTCTCTATCAGGAAATACTTCATCCTGCATGGGAAGAAATGCACCGCCAGAATCAACTAGATAAATACACGGAAGATTATTTTCTAGTGCAATTTCTTGAGCCCGTAGATGCTTTTTCACAGTCATTGGATAATATGTTCCACCCGTAACCGTTGCATCATTTGCTACAATAACAACTTCTCTACCATGAACAAGACCAATACCAGTTACAATGCCCGCACAAGGTGCTTTCTCTTTATACATACCATGTGCTGCAAGGGGATTAAATTCCATAAATGGAGTATCAGAATCAAGCAGTGCATCAATTCTTTCACGAGCAAGCATTTTATTTCTACTTTTATGTAATTTTATTTTTTCTTCTCCCCCACCTTGCTGTGCTTTTGCTATTTCATCTTTTAAATTCAATACCATTTTTTCATAATGGGCATAATTTTCTTTAAATTCCTTACTTGAAGTGTCAACATTACTATCTAATGCATCCATTCATATCTCTCCTTATTTTTTCGAAATGTCTACGGTAGTTTGACCAATCTCAATTTGATCTTTTTCTTTAAAATGAACTTTTTTTACAATTCCATTAAAAGGAGCTCTTATTAAATATTCCATTTTCATTGCCTCGATAACAATCAGAATATCACCTTTCTTTACATTATCTCCTTTTTTAACTTTCACATTTACAACTTTACCTGAAATTGGTGAATCTAAATCACTTTCACCTGCTTCCTTTTTTCTTTTTTTCGTTCGACCAGTAAGTTCCACAGGTTTTACTTTAAACACGTTTCCCTCAATAAAAACAAACTTTACTTTTTCTCCTTCAGTCACTACAGATTTAATTAATCGATTACCAATTTTAATCATCAAATGTCCTGATTTTACTTCTTCAGCAGAAACACGATATTCTGTATTGTCATAGGTGATAAAAAATTCATCTTTTCTTCTTTCAATACTCACACCATATACATGATTATCATGCTCGTAATTGATAAACATTACAATCAAGCCTCCCCACTAACACGCCAACGTCCCATATGTTTCCATGGAGAATGTGGATCTGCTTCTTTGAAGCGTACTGTTTCTTCCTTTTTTGAATGTAATGAATCATAAATTGCTAATGAGATTAGTGCCTCTACCGTTAATGCATTTTTTGATACGGTCCAATCCTTAAAATAGTTATCAATAAAATGCGTTGTAGTATTTCCTTTGTGAAATTCACTATGTTGTAATACCTTTTTTAAGAAATATATATTTGATGTTACTCCCATAATTACATAATGAGACAAAGCCCAAATCATTTTTTCAATACACTCATTTCTGTTTTCAGCATATGTTACTAATTTTGATAACATTGGATCATAATAAGGAGTAATATTCATATTTGATATAATTCCTGAATCAACCCGAATATTAGGGCCCCTCGGCTCTTCAACTTTTCTTAAAGTACCAACGCTTGGTAAAAATCCATTTTTAGGATCTTCAGCATAAACACGACATTCAATTGCATGTCCTCTTTGGATAAGATCATTTTGTTTCAAGGTTAATTTCTCTCCACTTGCAATTCGTAATTGCCATTTTGCTAAATCAATTCCTGTTGTTAATTCTGTAATCGGATGTTCAACCTGTAAACGAGTATTCATCTCCATAAAATAAAAATTGAGATCTTCATCAATCATAAATTCAACGGTTCCAGCATTGCTATAACCAACCGCTTTAGCAGCTTTAACTGCAGCATTTCCCATCTGCTCACGAAGTTTATTAGTCATGATTGGTGATGGAGATTCCTCAATTATTTTTTGATGTCGTCTTTGAATAGAGCATTCTCTTTCAAATAGATGAATCACATTCCCATGTTCATCAGCAAGGATCTGATATTCAATATGGCGAGGTTTTTCAAGATATTTTTCTAAAAAAACGGTATCATTTCCAAAAGATGATTTAGATTCACGTTTTGCACTTTCAATAGAATCAGCAAGCATATCCTCTGATCTAACGATTCTCATACCTTTTCCACCACCACCCGCTGCAGCTTTAACAAGTAATGGAAACCCTATGTCCAATCCTTCATTTACTAAAGAATTGGTATCCTGTTTTTTTCCATGATACCCAGGAATTACAGGTATTTTTGCTTCTTCCATCGTTTTTTTAGCAGCTATTTTATCCCCCATCAGGCTTATAACCTGTGGTGATGGACCAATAAATTTTATACCTGATTTATTACATGTTTCTGCAAAATCAGGATTTTCTGCAAGAAATCCATATCCTGGATGAATTGCTTCTGCATTATATTCTTGGGCAATTTTTACTATTTTTGGAATATTCAAATAGCTTTCAACAGGTGTTGGATCACCAAGATTGACTGATTCATCTGCAATAAGGACATGAGGTGATTTCGTATCCACATCCGAACAAATCGCAATAGTTTTAACTCCCATTTCCTGACATGCTTTAATGATTCGAACTGCAATTTCACCGCGGTTTGCCACAAGAATTTTTTCAAACATCTCTATCCACTCCAATCAGATTTTCTTTTTTCCAGAAACGCATTTATACCTTCTTGCCCCTCTTTTGAAACTCGTAACTCAGCTATTTTTTCAACAGTATAATTTTGATATGATGCAATTGCTTTTTTTTCATAGGCATTAAAAAGCTGTTTTATTTCCTGAATTGCTTTAGGTCCTGATGAACGAATAATTGAGATATATTTCTCAATTTTATTATCAATATCATCCATTGAATAAACATAATCAACAAGGCCTATTTTTTCAGCATAAGAAGAATCAAATCGTTCACCTGTAATAAATAAACGTCTGACATGAGCAAGTCCTTTGATTCGTCGTATCACATATGTTGAAATAACAGAAGGAATTATACCAAGTTTTGCTTCACTAAATGCAAAAATACACTCAGGACTAGCAATGGCAATATCACATACAGCAAATAATCCAATTCCTCCACCAAATGCATGACCATTTACTTTTGCAACAACTGGTTTTGGGCATTGATAGATAGATTCAAAGAGATTGAGAAGAAGTCGACTATCTTTTACATTTTCTTCCTTTGAATAGCTTACCATATTTTTCATCCAATTTAAATCTGCACCTGCACAAAATGATTTTCCTGCACCAGTTAAAATAATGATACGGGTTTTGTCATTTTTACTTACCCTGTTAAAACAATCTGTCAGTTCATTCATAAGTAATTCATTCATTGCATTATGAACTTCGGGTCGATTTAGAGTAATTGTTACTACGCCATTATCCTCTACGTAGTCAATTGTTTCATATGCCATGTGTTTTCTCCAATAATTTTACTTTTTTCGTTAATTGACTGCCCATCTAACATAAATTACATAAATTTTTCTGATTTTATATTCTTAAATTGTCGAAAAATCTATGTTCCTTTAAAATGTGGTTTCCGTTTTTCAATAAACGCAGTTACACCTTCATTGAAATCCTGGGTCCCTGCTGTGTAGGCAGCTGTAATACTTTCAAGCTCTAAATGATTATTAAAGTTATTATCATAGCTCTTATTAATAAGTAACTTTGCTTTTCCAACAGCAATTGATGGGAAAGATCTAAATTTATCTACATATTTTTCCACTTCACAATCTAATTCATCATTTTTTACAACCGTATTTATAATATTATTTTTTAGTGCTTCTTCAGCGGTAAAAATCTTTGATGTTAAAATATATTCACATGCTTTATGATAACCAATCAATCTAGTAAGTAATTGAGTACCACAGCCTGGAGCAAGTCCAATACTTATAAATGCAGTACAAAATTTTACTTTTTCAACAGCTATAACAATATCACAAGCCAGTGCTAAAGAAAAACCTGCTCCAAATGCAGCACCATTTACAGCAGCGATAACAGGTTTCTCCATCGTTTTAATTTCATTAACACATGAGTGGATAACTTTTGTGAGGTCTCTTAAAAATAAGGGTTTATTTTTTGCTAAATGCATCTCTTTAACATCACCACCTGCACAGAAACCTTTACCAGTTCCTTTTATTACAACAGTTTTTATTGTGGTATCCTGAGATGCTTTGTGTAAAATATTATATAATTCTTCTCCAAGTTTAATATCAAAAGAATTTAATCGTTCAGATCTACATAGGGTAATATATATACATTGATTTTTTTTTTCAACAGATAGTGTTTCATATTTCATATGTTATCCTTTAACGGGAAACAGTATTTTTATTTAAATATTATCTAATGCGAATTAAAACACATTTTATATTATATTATCTTGTTGTTTTTTAATATTATATAGATTCAATCATTAGTAAGTTAAAGGTAACATATAATAATGAATGATATATTCTCTATAGAGATTGGAGGCCTCTTTTATGCCTAAAAAAACATCATCTTCACAAAAAGACAAAATGAAAATTGCTTTTTATTGGGCGGCAAGCTGTGGTGGCTGTGAAATTGCAGTACTTGATATTGATGAGAAAATACTTGATGTTGCAGCAATTGCAGATATCTTATTTTGGCCTGTTGCTATTGATACAAAATACAAAGATGTTGAAGCAATGGATGATAATTTTATTGATGTATGTTTCTTCAATGGGTCAATAAGAACTGAAGAGCAGGAGCATATGGCTTTTTTATTACGTAAAAAATCTAAAATTCTTATTGCATTTGGCGCCTGTTCTGTTCATGGTGGGATTCCAGGTCTTGCAAATGTTGCGAATAAAAAACAGGTTTTCGAAGTTGCTTATATTAATAATCCTTCTACTGATAATCCAGATAAAAAAGTTCCAAAAACAAAAGTGAAGGTAAAAGAAGGAGAATTAACCCTTCCTGATTTTTTTGATACCGTTAAAAGTCTTGATCAAACAGTTGACGTTGATTATTACCTTCATGGTTGTCCTCCAACACCGGATCAAATTATGACTGCAGTTAATGCAATTGTTGAAAATAAACTTCCACCTAAAGGATCTGTCATTGGACCATTAAAATCTGTTTGTGATGAATGCAGATTTGAAAAAACAGAAAAGAAAATAAAAAAAATAAGACGGGTGTATGAGCTTGATAAATTTGAGGAGGTATGTCTTCTTGAACAAGGTGTTATTTGCATGGGTCCAGCAACAAGAGGTGGTTGTAACGCTCGTTGTTTGGATGCAAATATGCCCTGTACTGGTTGTGGTGGGCCAACACCAAACAGTCTTGATCAGGGTGGAAAAATGATTGCAAGTCTCGCAGGCATCCTTGGTGTTGAAGGAGAAGAAGGAATGTCTGATGAAGAGGTTGATAAACTCATTGAAGACATTGTTGATCCTCTTGGTACCTTCTATAAATATACCTTACCAACATCAATTATTAATCGGAAGGTGATAAAAGAATGAAGACGATTACGATTGATCCAATAACCCGTCTGGAAGGACATGGAAAAATAAACATTTTCTTGGATAACTCAGGAAATGTTGAAAATGCTTATTTACAGATTCCTGAACTCCGAGGATTTGAACGATTTTCAGAAGGGAGGCGGGCTGAAGATATGCCACAGATTACGAGTCGTATTTGTGGTGTGTGCCCTGTGGCTCACCATTTTGCTAGTACAAAAGCACTTGATGATGCATTTAATGTTGAACCGACTGATACTGCAAAAAAACTTCGAGAATTAATGTACTGCGGCTATTTTATTTATGATCATATATTACATTTTTACTATTTAGGTGGACCCGATTTTGTTGTTGGACCAGATGCTCCATCGGCAAAGCGAAATGTGCTTGGAGTTATTGAAAAAGCTGGAGTTGAAATTGGAAAAGAAGTGATTAAACATCGAGCCTATGGCCAAAAAATAACAAGCATACTTGGAGGAAAAGCAACCCATCCGGTATGTGGCCTCCCTGGTGGCGTATCAAAAGGATTAAACAATGACGAAGTCGAACATATAAAAGAGATGGGAGATTCCTGTATTAAATTTGCACAATTTAGTTTAAAACTTTTTGATGATATTGTTCTTCAAAATAAGGATTATGTTGATTTAATAACTAGTGATCCTTATCAATTAAACACATATAATATGGGCATAGTTGATAATAATAACAAAATTAATTTTTATGATGGTAAAATTCGAGTAACTGATCAAAAAGCAGAAGAATTTTTAAAATTTGATGTAAAAGACTATGCCAACCATGTTGTTGAGCATGTTGAGGAATGGAGTTATATGAAATTTCCTTATCTGAAATCAATTGGTTGGAAAGGATTAACCGATGGTGAAAAAAGTGGTATCTATCGAGTAGGTCCATTAGGACGCCTGAATGCATCCGAAGGAATGGCCACCCCTCTTGCAGATAAAGAATATAAAAGGATGTTTCAAACCCTTGGTGGGAAACCAGTTAATTCTACCCTTGCCTATCATTGGGCTCGTTTAATTGAATTGCTATATGCAACAGAACGATGTATTGAACTTATTAAGGATCCTAAAATAACTTCTGATGATATTCGTAATCCAGTCGGTAAACCTGGTGAAGGGTTTGGAGTAACTGAAGCAGCCCGTGGAACATTAATCCATCATTACAAACTTGATAAAAAAGGACTTATTGATAAAGCAAATCTTATAGTTGCAACCACAAATAATGCCGGTGCAATTACCATGAGCGTTCGTGATGCTGCAAAAGGCGTTATTTCTAATGGAAAGGTTGATGAAGGTATTTTAAATAAAGTTGAAATGGCATTTCGAGCATATGATCCTTGTTTTGCATGCGCTACGCATACATTACCTGGAGGTATGTCGTTTCAAGTGGATATATATGATACGCAAAAGCAGTTATTAAACTCGTTTAAACAATAAATTTTGGAATGGCTATGAAAACAATTATTCTTGGAATTGGAAATCCCATTCTTGGGGATGATGGAATCGGCATCCATATTGTAAGAAAAATAAAAGAGATGCAAGACTTACATGAAAATATTACGATTGATGAAGCCCAAACAGGCGGTATGAACTTATTAGATCTAATGCGCGGGTATGAAAAGGCGATTTTAGTTGATGCAGTATGCTTGCATGATGCGTCTCATGGAGCAATTAAACGATTTTCCATTCATGATCTTCCAACGATTCATTCATGCAACCCTCATGATGTTAGCCTCATTGAAGCGTTGGATCTAGGAAAAAAAATGGATGATACTTCTATTCCAGATGATATTGTTATTATAGGGATTAATTTACAAACACTACCTTTAGAGTTTAGTGAATCATTGAGCCCTCACATTAGCAGTATTATTCCCAAAGCAATAGAGATAGTCCTTGCAGAATTGAATAATGTACATCAACATGTTGAATGAAAGATGATGAACAAATGAATTTATGAGAGGTGAAATCATATGACTGAATTTGAACCAAATATTATAGGATTCTTATGCAATTGGTGTTCGTATGCAGGAGCAGATTTAGCAGGCACAAGCCGTATGAAATACCCTGCAAATGTGAAAACAATCCGAGTGATGTGTTCTGGTCGGGTAGATCCTGTTTATGTTCTTGAGGCATTAAAAAAAGGTGCAGATGGAGTACTTATTGCTGGATGTCACCCTGGTGATTGTCATTATCAATCAGGAAATTATAAATCAAATAGAAGAATAAAATTATTGAAAAAAATGCTTAATGAACTAGGAATAGAACCCGATCGAGTTCGATTCGAATATGTATCTGCATCTGAAGGAAAAAAGTTTGCAGACCTTATCTGTGAAATGACGGAGGATATTAGAAAACTAGGTCCAAATCCTCTTCAGAATAATCGTTAATGGTACTCAGTCAAAATCAGATCCTAGATCATAACCGCAGTGCGGGCATTCTCTTGAATTTTCAAATAAACGGTGGCAATTAGGGCATACCTGCCCATTATCAAAATTTTTTTCTTCTGCTTCCATAGAACTTCCGCAATTTGAACAAACATAGCAAGGAGGCATATGGTCGGTATTTTTTCTCATGTCTGATCCGCAATTAGGACAAGTCCATTCTTTTGCCATCATCATAGTTATGTGAAAGAAGTCATATTTAAATGTAATGAAATATTTTTGCAAATATTAGTGAAATTAATACTATTTGTTGAAAAAAATTAAATATGATATTTTTAAAATGCATCTTTGCAAAAAAGATAATACCCGTCGTTATTGTATCTCTATTGCAGAGTTATAACATAAATTTTTTTTCCTATTTGTAAAAAATAATACTCGTTCATTTATTACCTATTGTTATAACTTTATCGATTATACAGTTGATAATTGAAATCAAACATGTATTAATAAAAAAAAATTAAGCATAATTGCTAAAAATGAGGGATGAAAGGCATTTGACAGCATAATAAAAAGATACGAAAAATACTTAAATAATATACGAACTTCATATATGAATTGGAGTATTTACATCAGAATTATCCCAATGGGGATGGTAAGAGCAGCCGGTGGATTAGAGAAAAAATTACTTCAAATAATTGAAAAAAGGATTCCCTATGATAAAAAATAGAATAATGATCATTGACAATAACGCTGATCAACTTTATACCATGAAAGCAATTTTTGAAGAAGATGGTAATGTTGAAATAATATCTGCAAAAAGTGTTGAAGAATGCTTAGATTTTCTTGAACAAGGTATCCATCCAAATCTTATTATTTCAGAGACAATAATGCCGGGTACAGATGGATTTTACTTGTATCATTTTTTAAAAGATAGGCAAGATCTTAAAAACATTCCTTTAGTTTTTTTGACTGCATGGAATGTTAACTGGGATGAGCATAAAGAAATATCGAAAAATACCACGATAATTGAAAAGCCTATTAACTCAGATGATCTTAATAAAATCGTATATAAAACAATTATGAAAAAAGAATAAAAATCTAGTTAAAAAATAACTAATGTATTTTTTTTATAATAGGTACTATCTTATTTTTTAATAAAAGCATGAGCATGCCAATAATTGCTATAATTACTAGGTAGAGACCAAATGATGGACCCCATGAACATGCTATTTCTTTTTGATTCATTTGACCTGGTATCGAAATGGCTATTGTATTTGACCCTGAAAAATCGCCGATTCCAACTTTGGTTACTTCGGACATAGCAACATAGAATAAAACAGCACTTAGGATCAAAAAAATAATGGTAACGATTGTTAAAATCCATGAGATTTTTGGATAATAAAATGAAATAAATCCCGCAATAATGGTTACTATTGCTGCAATGAGTATGATATACATGATAATATTTAGAACCATGGTAAAATCTTCAGGCACCTCGCTGATTTCTCCCCCAATTATAGAATTTGTGGTAGTCAGTGTTATGATATGAGCAGGATATAGCAATGTTTTCGATTCTGTGCTGATAGCATTATCTTCTCCTGTTAATAACCACCAGGGTTGTAAGATGCTAAGAAGGATGATAAAAAGAATCAGAACATGAAATGCGAGATGTTTTTTTCGCTTCCAATAACATATTGAAAACCCAATTATTCCAATTAATAAAAGAAGAACTGGTCCAACTGTATGAATTGTTGATGGATGATTACTGATAATGTCAAGAGAACGATCTCCTTTTATTTCAATATCTTGAGAAGCAATAAGTTCATCTTCATAGTTAATGTCAATATTATAAGATCCTGGTGGAATGGTTGCTATAATATTTGCATCTTTAAAATTTTTATTTGATATACCTTTATTTTCCCTCATAAGAGAAAAAGCACCATTATCTAGTGGCATTCCATATGCATCAAATAAAACAATATTAAGATTAAATTCTGCTGGAAATAAAATATCTTTTGTTGCATCCCCATCAATCTCAATAGTCTCATCAATTGAAAATGATTTATAACTCATTCTTAATTGATAACTCTCAGGATAAATTGATGAAAAAAGATATTGACCTGGTTTGATAGTTTCTGGTTCAATATTTTGTTGTTCTATCATATTTTTGCTTGTAATCAGTACATTTGGATCAATTGCTGGAGGCAATCCTAGAGTATCTTTTACATTTACTGTTACATCATTTAATTTCACAGGGTAGGTTTGCTCAATTCGTTTCCATTTATTTAAAAAACCTAGATTTACATTTTCCTTAATTATTGAAAATCCCTGATAGATGCTTTGTATTGTAAATTGTTTATTTGTATATAATGGGATTGATAATTGTAAAGAACCATCCTCATCAGTATATCCATCTGCTACGATAACATCATCATAAAGAATTTTACTATAAACATTTTTTATACCATGTTGATTATCATCAATGATATCTATATCTATATTTGATTCTGATTTACAATAAATATTTGTTTTTGTATCTTCATTTACTTCAACAATTGAAAAACCAATGTATTTTCTTTCATTTCCCAACAGAGGATTTTCTTTATAGACCTTTACTAAATAGACCCCTTTGAATAAATCAGGAAATCTCACTTTTTTCAAAAGAGAACTATTTTTTAAATCAAACATTCCTCTAATTGTTTGAATTTTTTCTGAGAATGATTTTCCTTCAAAGTCAACATTAACATCTCCTAGTTGTAATCGTTGGGCAGATCCTGAAGAAGCTAATGTATTTTGTTTGTATAATTCTGCAGTCAAATATGAAATATTCCGACCGGTTCCAGCTGATAGTAATGATCCTAAAGGTGCTGAAGGCGCAAATTGAACATAAGCGGTAAGGATATATCGATCCTCTTTTTCTTCTGTTGGTTCATCTGTAACATTTCCAGAGACAATAGGTCGATTTTGGATGAGGAGTTGATAAATCTCAGATTCGCGATCAACAACTTCATATCCGCCTGTTTGAGCAGCGATATAAGCAACGTTAAATGAAATATCTATTTTTTCTGATAAGGTAGCATCGTGTTCTCCATTCTCATAAGCATTTCTCATGGCATAAACATCACCACTATCAGCTTCAAGACCGAGTAGTTTAACATGCTGATGGACACTTGATTTAACTTGAATGCCGTCATCAAGTCCCTCGGAATAACCCGTATTTCTTTCAAATATTAATCCATGAGTCATTCCAGTATCTGGATCATCGATACAGAACCATGCTTTACTTCCTAAGTCCTCATCATCTGTTGATGACAATAACCATTCTGCAGGGTCGACATCTGGATCAGTAGGCATATCATATGATCGAATTGTTTCATCCTCTCCAAATAAATGGATCTTCGGCATGATCTCGCCAATATTCATGTCCTCAATTGTTCCGCTACGAGCTTTTATTGTGGAAAGTGATGCATATGTGCCATCTCGTTCTTTATCTCCTTTTACTTCCACAGTGTTCAGAACATCATGATTAATATTAACATGTATTTTTTTTGTGATAGTTGGGCAATAGTAATAGGAGTAAATATTGTCTGTTTTGATATTGCCATTTGGTGATACTCCTTGAATTTGTAATCGAATCATTAAATTTCCATCAACAAGGACTTTCTTTACAATCTCATTTGCCCATTGTGACCCGGTATGAGTTCCAGAAGGATCTGTACTATAACTCATGTAAAAAGATGCAATTTGTTCTGCATTCTTTGTTTTGAATTCTTTTGAGTCAGGTAGTAATTTAATTACTGTATTTGACATTCCGTTTCCTAGTAATTCTCCTCTCTGGCACACCCCATAAATGATATATTCATCCTCTATTATTTGATAATAATCAAAATCTATTAACTGACCTGAAATCGGCTCATAAAAATAATGATTATCCATAATGGTTAAATGGTCTTCATAAGTAGGTTGTTCAGTTTCTTTATTTGAATAATAAGCATAATAGGTTTCATCGCCGGTTATATCCATTGGAAGAAGAAACACACAGCTACATGCATCTATATTATTTGAGTTTCTAAATGATAAATCATAAATTTGTGATTCTAGTTCAACTAGATCTGTCCCATCATTGTAAGCAATTCGCACACTATGTATTGTTTCATTCATCGCCCAACAATCTTGTTCAAATTCTAATCGAAACTCAATTGGTTGAAATGGAGCCTGCTGTAAACTTGTATCGAAGGGAATGATTATTTCTTGTTGATAGGGTAATTGATCCAATGATGTGTTTATTATTGTTGGTTGATCAGCGATTATCGTCTGTGTTAATATGGTCAATAAAAAAAATACGATATAAAGAAAGGCAACAGTCTTTCGTAAAGCATCCATACCATAATATAATTATTTGTATATTTATATATTTTACTAAATTATAAATTAGCCTTATTTCATTGATTAGTATAAGGTATTATTAAATAAATAAGAAAAGTAATGGAATACAAAGTAAAATAATTCCAATTATCACAATAATCAATGAACTTTTACTTAAGCGAAATGTTTTGGGAAGTACTTTTTGACTCAAATATAAAGCACTTATTCCATAGATAATGACACCAAACACTCCAATAAACATCAAGGTAATGCTTAACATCAACAAAACAGATAATCCCTTGTACATTAGAATTGATAATGGAATTCCCGTAACAAGAATGAACATGATTACATAAATCATGAATCGACGATATGCAAAATCTTTTACTTTATCATTCAACGATTTCATGGTTTCATATAACATGCGAGTAGCAGCTTCAAGTCCAGCATAAATCGTTCCAAATAATGCAAAGAAGACACTTATCTGAAATAAAGGTTTTAACCAAGAAGCCATATAAGAAAAAATCCTTCCTTGCTCTTTGATTAAATTTAGATCAGATGGAAGTAATACTGAACCATCAGATTGGAGCCCCAGAAGTGAGGACCCTGCTATCATATACGATGCAGAAACAATAGCAACGATAATGAAGGCTATAGATAAGTCTATTTTCAACGGTTTTAAGAGTAATTTAATTTTATTGCGTTCAGAATTAGAGGTGGGTAAATAACTTATCTTCCCTTTTTCTTTGAACGATTTGAAGAGTTTATTTGAAAATACATTAGAATCTTTTCTATTTTTAAAAATTCCCCATTTTTTTTCTTTTATCCAACCAAGATATCCTACTAAAGTGATAAGGGTAAATGTCAAGGTTCCAAGATATCCAAGCATGAGCAATGGAATAGGTGTTGGATTGTAATCTGGAATTTGTTCAATCCAGGAAGGGTAAACATCTGGTACATTTTGTCCTATTGTAAAAAAATTAGGTATTATTTCAAGAAAATTTGGTTGTATAAACAATATCGAAACAATAGCCCCAATTGCAAGGACTGCAACAAATATGGCTTGAGTATATTCCAAGAGCCGGTATCTTCCTATGACAACAAGAACCGCAGCACCAATTGAAAAAGAAATACCCCAAATAAGATAATGACCAATACCAAATATCCAAGCAAGCGATTGTCCAAGGGAAGTTATGATAGATGCGGCAAAAATGGGAATAAAAATTAGCATAATAGCTATTAGTATCCAATTAAACCAGCCTTTTTTCGTCTTTATAGCAAATAAATCAACGATTTCAATACCTGAAATCATCATAAAACGACAACTAACATATGCAATAAGATACGATCCAATATTAATCGTTATTAACCATAATAATGAAAAACCTGTGAGAGCTCCTATTTGTGGCCCAAGTATGAGTTGTCCTTGTCCTAATGTTAACGATGCGACTATGGCACCTGGTCCAAAAAATTTTAAATATCTCAAATATTTTTTAATGGATGGTTTTTCGCTAAATATCTTAGGCGGGTCAGCATAGGTAATTTTTTCTTCTGTTGTTGTCATTTTTCATCATTTATTTTTTTTTATTACGACATTCATAGCCATGTTTATAATAAGAAATCTTATGAAAACACAATTTCACTACGAGATACAAGGTCTAAATTAGGATTTTTAATTTCCTTTTTCTCTCTAGCTTTCAGGTCATAGTTTTCTATACCACCTGCGTCTTTAATTATGTTTTTTCCATGAGCAATTTGTTTCTGAATACTTATATTCACTCGCTCCATAGAACCTGGAGCAAGTTTATTGAGAAATTGGATACTTCTTGCTAAACCAAAGGGGATTGACTCCATATACATAATACTTCCAGGTATTGCAAAAAACCAGGTTCCCAGGGAATCTTCACCAAATTTTGTAATAGGAATTCCTGCTGCTGCTTGTCGTTCCGCTTTTGGCCCTACATGAGCAACAACCCATTTTCCATCAATAAATGCCTCACCTTCACCCTCAATCATAAAATAACCCATTGAATCATACCATTTTTTAACAAGGGGATCAACATCTACCACTGCATCATACCATGCTTTAATCATATTCATAGCAAACATCTTATAGCGAGCTTTAATACCCGCAGCTCGACAAAGAGCAATAAAAACAGATATCAGATGAATACATGTTCCCGTTCCCCTCTTAATCGTCTGACTTACTGGAGTAAAAGGCATAATTTCAAGAGTCATCTTTTCTTTTACAAAATGAAACGCTGCTTCTGCAAAATCCCTATCACTTAATTTATATGCACCAAGCTGATGAGCTAGAGCTATTACTTCTTTTTCATGAGGATCGCAATGTAGTGTTTGGCGAAGGTATTTTTCATTCGAATCACAAAATTTCATTGAATTATTGAAAATCGGAAGTTCATATGGTCGTATAGGCCGAATATATCGTTCTCCTCCGGATGGTATCGTCCGTAATTTTTTTAAATCACCTAGATTAAAAAGAAGCGTTTTGGCCAAGCCAATTCCCCCACCAGTAAGCATTAAAAATTGTGTTTTTTGAGGTATGTATCCTTTATCTTTAATTTCATGGAGAGAGTACATATGTAAATCACTTTCCAAGATCTGAAGAAAGCATTCTTCTAACCTCTTCAGCACATCCTCTCACATCTGCACCTTTCACTCGTTTTACTTCAGGTTCTAAAACAGGTCCTGGTCGATCACATACAGGACAGCGTTTTAACAATCGGACTTTATCACCCGTTACAATAAAACCAGGATAACTTTGTGCAGCACCATCAAGAAATGCAAAGGTTCCCCATTCACCATATTCAGCAGGTTTGAATTCTTCATCAAGAACCAATGGTTTATAAAACGAATACGGTGCATGTAAATAATGTCCTTCAGGACAATGAGTCATCCATCCATTTCCTTCAACCATTCCATAAATATCTAAGCAGAATTTTTCAGGTATTCCAAGAACCTCTTTTACTTCCTTTCTAAAATCTGAAACAAGCATTCGTTTATGTTCATGGACTTTCCATCCTCCCCCAGTTGCTACGCCCCCTCTTTCTCCAAAATCAAATTGACGACCTTCATGTTTTAATTTTTCCATTACTGCATATAAAATATAAGGCGCTCCACAAAGAGTAATAGTATCTTTTGCTTTTTCTCTTTCCTCAAGCCAAGTAATAATATTGTCAACCATGTTTTTTGATGACTTATATGCTACATAGCGGACAAGTTTACTTTTTAATCCTTTTTTACCACCCATTGTCATCTCAATCAGTTCAGTTGATACCTTTCGATCAATTGCAACTTCAACATTTTGTACGGCATCAAAATAAATTTCTAATGCTTTTCCTGCAAAAATAAAATTTAACTTGGGGTTTGGCATAAGCAAATATCCATGTGATTCATATTTCCATAATGGATGAATCATGGAAACAAGCGATTTTGCCAAAGCATATTCTGCATTCATAAATGTCTGTCTATTTCTCGGAACAAAAGTATGCCTTCCACTTGTTCCACTACTATAGGTGACAAGAATATCAGAATTACTATACGCTTCAATAACATCATCATAACTTGGGTTTTTATTTTTAATATATATTTTTGGTAATTCCCCCGTGTAAACATTAGCAATCCAAGTGGCAAAATCTTTTCCATCGGGATAATCTTTGAAGAATTTATCCGGTATTAATGGAATTTTATTCAAATCATCATTCGTTTTAATATCATCAGGAGCAATTTTATGTTCCTTACAAAAATTCTGATAAAAAGGATTATTGGTATAATGATGCAGAAAAGCTTCTTTGATGGTTCTTAATTGCATTTTTTCTGCTTCTTCTAAAGGTATGCGGTAAAGATCTTTTGGTTCGTATAACGATTTATATAACTCCGGTTGATTGTTTTTCTTTGGCGCATATGACGAAATTCTATTATCTAAGTTTTTCATGTAAGTATCAAATTCTATCATTGGACCCTGTCTCCTTAAAACTTCCAATATTATTCAAATTTATATTTATATATGTCGGCCTAATTTTCGATTATTAACGAATATTTCAAGAGGCATCCACAAACTTGAAATGTCATTTCTATTATTTAAAATTGTTATATATTTAAAAAAAATGAAAAAAAGGATTGCATTACTAATATAAAATATATAAATTTATATAATATTATTCATATTTTTAAATAGCACTCTTACCAAAAAAAATAGGAAAAAATCCGACCTAAACTACTATAAAATTATAGTCACCGTTTGATATTCCTTTTAATCCTATAATAAAACAAGATACATATCTTTAAAACATAAAATAGATATAATCTATTGGATAAATGGAAAATAAAGTTCGTTTACAAAAATACTTAGCAGAATGCGGAATAGGCTCTCGAAGAACCTGTGAAAAATATATTCAGCAGGGAAACATACAAGTAAATGGAGAAGTAATCACTAGACTTGGAACAAAGATTGACCCAGATATTGATAAAATCTATTTCAATAATAATCTTGTCTTACCAGAAGAAAAGAAATGGATCATGCTTAATAAACCGCCAAAAATTATTTGTTCTTCAAATGATCCGAAGAAAAAAGCTTCTTTTTTAAATTTATTACCCAATAACATTGGGAGAGTGTTTGCAGTAGGAAGATTAGATTTTATGAGTGAAGGACTTCTCCTTGTAACAAATGATGGTGATTTAGCAAATAAGATCATTCATCCTAGATATGAAATCCAGAAAATATATGAAGTAAAAACACTAGAAGAAATCACTGCCGATAAAAGAAATCAGATGATAAAAGGTATCTATCATAATAGCGAAAAATTAAAGGTTTTATATATTAAACAAAAGCAGATGAATACATCAGGTTATTGTTATGACATCACGCTCTGTGAAGGAAAAAACCGCCATATTAGAAGAATGTTGGCTGCATTAGAGATTCATATCATTTCTTTAAAAAGAATACAGATTGGATCTTTATCCATTGGAAATTTAAGAACCGGGGAATGGAGATATTTAACAGATAACGAGTTAAAGAAGATATCAATTTTAGGTGATAAGGAAACAGAAAAAAATAATAAAAAATCATATTCAACGCAGTATTCGATGTAACAATATTCTATTAAAAAAGTAATAACTGATACTAAAATGATTGAAAGTAAGGGTTATGCTTAAATACGGGTTCTTTTATTATTGCCATACTTTCCATTATTATTATAATGATATTGTAAATGCCTATTATTTAAGGTAAATGGATAAAGATAATCTAAATCGGGGTATGTAAAGTGGACGATAGCCCAGAAAAAAAGGAAGATACACCATCAGAGAAAAAAGAACTGAAAGAATCACCTTCAAAACCAGAAAAAAAGGAAAAAGTTGCAGAAAAAAAACAAACTGGGAAAGATAAGAAGGATAAAAAAGATGAAAAATCAGATGATTTTCGATATATTGTTCGTTTATCAAATACTGATGTAGATGGAGAAAAAACATTAATTAATGGGCTAACAAGTATTAAAGGAATTGGAAGGCAATTAAGTTCATTTGTTATTGATACATCAGGCTTAGATAGGACAATTAAGGTAGGAAATCTCACTGATAAACAAATTGCCCTTTTACAAGATGCAATAGATGACATTCAAGAAGAAGCACCTATCTGGATGCTCAATCACCGAAAAGATTACGAAACTGGAGAAGATCTTCATCTTATCGGACCTGAAATTGAATTGGGCCTTCGAGATGAGATTAATGTTATGAGAAAGATACGATGTTATAGAGGAATCCGTCATGAACAAGGGCTACCTGCCCGTGGTCAGCGAACTCGTGCTAACAACAGAAAAGGATTAACTCTTGGCGTATCCAAGAAAAGACAATGATGATATGTAGGGATTAATATGGGTCAACCAAAGTTTTCCAAGAAAAAATATAACACACCAAATCATCCATGGAAAGAACAGCGCATTAAAGCAGAAAAAGCATTAACTGTAAAATATGGATTGAAAAACAAAAGAGAGATTTGGAAGTCAGAAACTGCTTTGAGAAAATATCGAGGGCAAGCAAGAGAATTACTTGCTAAAGTGGCTACTGAAGATCCGCAAGTGAAAAAGGAAATCGATCAATTGCTTATGCATTTAACGCGATATAATATTCTTCCATTAAACTCTACACTTGATGATGTACTTGCGTTAGATCCGGAAATTATTCTTGGAAGAAGACTTCAAACATTAGCCTATTTAAAAGGACTTGCAAGTACTCCTAAGCAAGCCCGCCAACTCATAAGTCATGGTCACATTGCTATTGATGGAAGAAGAGTTAATGTACCTGGTTATCGAGTTTCTAAAAATGAGGAAAATAAAATTGAATATACCCTTGATTCACCTTTAAATGATCAAGCACATCCTGCACGACCAAGCGGCGATTTTGTCTCAAAAAGAACGGAACCAGCAGATAAAACATTACCACCACGACCAGGTCCAAGCAAAGAACCGGTACAGAAAAAAGAACAGGATAAACCAGAGCAACCAAAAAAAGTTGAATCGGGAAAAAAAGAACCAGTAAAAGAAGAAAAACCTGAGACACCAGCAAAACCATCACCTCAAAAAGAGGATATAAAACCAAAAGAACAAGAACAAAAGCCTGAAAAAGTACAAGAAAAGAAACAAGAAGAAAAAGAAAAGGGAAGTGAGTAAACATGGCCCGAGAAGGAATTGCACATATTTTTGCTTCATTTAATAATATCATTATTACATTAACTGATTTAACTGGTGCTGAAACAATTACCCGTTGCTCTGGAGGCATGGTTGCAAAATCTGCAAAAGATGAAGGAAGTCCATATACCGCAATGAAAGTTGCTCAAATTGTTGCCGAAAATGCAAGAGACAAAGGTATCGATAGAGTAAATGTGAAAATTAGAGGTAAGGGCGGAAATAAATCAACAACTCCCGGTCGAGGAGCTCAAGCTGCCATTAGAGCACTGGTTCGAGCCGGATTAAAAATTGGTAAAATTGAAGATGTAACACCTATTCCTCATGATGGATGTCGGAAAAAAGGTGGCCGAAGAGGAAAGCGTGTATAGGTGACTTTCATGAAAATTCAGGTTGATACAATCCAACCAAAAGAAGCAGCTTTGTCAATTCAAGATACGGAAATTTATTTGATTAATAGCATCCGAAGGATAATGCTATCGGAACTACCAAAACTTGCTATTAACAATATTGTTATTTATGATAATACAAGTGCTTTATTTGATGAGATTATAGGACATAGAATTGGTTTAATTCCAATACCAACTGACCTATCTCTATTAAATTTTAAAGAGGAATGTACCTGTAAAGGTGTTGGATGTCCAAGTTGCACTGTTCGATATACCATGAGTAAAGAAGGAGAAGGAAGAGTTTCTTCTGGGGATCTTCAACCAAGCGAAGAAAGTTGGAAGATAACAGAAGATAAAATTCCAATAGTAGATCTTTATAATGATCAGCGACTTATTCTTGAAGTTGAAGCGGTTCTTGGCAGAGGGTGTGATCACGCAAAATGGATTCCGGTTATTTCACCAGGCTATCGTTTTATTCCAACCATTACTTTTGATGAAAAAAAGAAAAAAGACGTTGAAGAATTCATCGAAGAGTTACCAGATGGTTTGGTAACAATTAAAAAGAATACATTGGAATTACATAATATCCATCAGCTTCCAATATTAGAATCATATCTTAATAAAGAACATATTGATTTCATTCATGTTGAGTTAGATGATAGTCATGTTCAATTTCATTTCGAAACTGATGGATCATTAGATGCCGATGAGGCATTAAAACAATCTCTTCAAATATTTGAGGGAAAACTTACTGATTTTAGTAAACAAATGAAGAAGTTAAAATAATTAATTTCTATCATCCATTTTCTTTTCCTTTGATTCTTTTTTTCTTATGAAAGGTAAAGAAATTTAAAGGATTGTTCCTTCCCCTGTAGTACGTGTTTTCTTATGAACAAAGATCAATTACAATTTATTAAAGAAAGGCGGAGTACCCGATTATTTAAAGAAATTCCCCTGGATAAATCAACAATCAATTCTATTATTCAAGTTGGAAAATTTGCTCCTTCTGCTAAAAATTCGCAACCATGGCAATTTATCGTTATTACAAATAAGGAAACTATTCAGGAGCTTTCTTTACAGGTAAAATATGAGATAAAGAAAATATTGAGAAGACGTGTAATCTATCAAATATTCAATCCTGATTTGAGGAAAAAGGAAACACTGCAATCCTTATATGGATTAACAATGGCTAAAAAAGATGTTATTTTTCATGAAGCACCTGTGGTAGTTTTTATCGTTACAAAAAAAGGAGTATTCAATGATGAATCGTGTGCTTGCTGTGCTGAAAATATGATGCTTGCAGCTCATTCTTTAGAAATTGGTAGTTGTTGGATTGGATTTGCTCATTTTTTAGGACAAAATAAAAGGGTATTAGAACGTATTGGGGTTCCAAAAAACATGCATATTGCCGCGGCGTTAATTTTTGGGCATCCAACTGAAACCAACAAAAAGATCCCTATAAGAAAACCAATGGCAGATGTTATCAATTGGATTGAGTAATGAACCCTTTTTAATACGTATCCATATTTCTTGTTCTTATCTACTCATATCAATTTTAATTTTTTTATTTTTCGAGCCCAATATAAAAATGGAGTATCAAATGTGGCAACAATGACCTTTAGTATCAATGATGTGAGAAATATTTGTCCAATGATATTCCAAGAAAAAACACCAATAAATGCAATTAATGTAAACACTATGTTGTCTATTAATTGACTGGTAATAGTTGATAGATTATTTCGTAACCATAAATTCTTTTCTTTATGTTTCTTTTTTAATCTTGCAAAAAACCATACATCATGACTTTGTGAGATCAAATATGCTATTAAACTAGCAAATGCAATTCGTGGTAAGAATGAAAATATAGCTGTTATATGTTCACCTAATAAATCGGATTCATGAGGAATAAAATGGAGGGTGATCTGCATTAATATTGTTGTTGAAATTAACACAAAGAAACCAATCCATACTGCCTTCTGAGCATCCTTTTTTGAATGGTTCTCATTGATGATATCTGTTACCAAGAATAATGATGAATAGATAACATTACCTAATGCGGTTACCAATCCAAATACTTCAATAGTTTTCATTACTTGAATATTTGCTAGGATAACTGCAACAGCAGTCCAAATATATAGGCCCGTTTTTCCAAATAGCCTATATGCAAGCATCACCATTAAAAAACTAATAAAAAGCAATCCAATCCATAATAATTCATTAATCATTAAAAGAAGAAAATATTTAATAAACTTATATTTTTCTATATGTTATGGGCTATCTAAAGTTTCAAGTAACCTCTCAAGATGAAAAAGCAAGAACTGGGTTGTTAACTTTAAAGCATGGAAGCATAAAAACCCCTGAATTAATACCCGTTGCAACGAAAGCAACAGTGAAAGCATTATCATCGGATGATTTAAATGAATTAGGAACACAGATGCTCATATGCAACACGTATCATTTGATGTTGAAACCAAATGCTGATATTATTGCGGATATAGGTGGCTTACATCAGTTTATGAATTGGCATAAGCCCATAGTAACTGACAGTGGTGGTTTTCAAGCATTTTCCTTAGGTCTTGGGAAAGAGCATGCTGTTGGGAAAATGTATTTTCCAGGAAATGTAGATTTTGAGAATAAACCAAGAAGTAAATCAATAGCCGAAATAAGTGATAAAGGAATTTCATTTAGGTCCGTGTATGATAATTCACGTCAATTTTTGAGCCCAGAAAAATCTATGAGAATCCAAGAAAAATTAGGAGCAGATATGATTTTAGTATTAGATGAATGCACATCTCCTCTATCCAGTAAGGAATATACTGAAAAAAGCTTGGAGCGAACACATAGGTGGGCAAAAGAATGTTTAGAGTTTCATGAAACAGATCAGGCTATTGTAGGAATTGTACAAGGAGGGCATTGGCAGGATTTAAGAGAAAAGAGTGCGAAATATATAGCTTCTTTAGATGTTGATGGGTATGCAATAGGCGGTTCTCTTGGTAAATCAAAAAAAGATATGCATAATGTCCTTGATTGGGTAATTCCCCATCTTTGTGAACAGAAACCTCGTCATTTATTAGGCATTGGTGTGGTTGAAGATATTTTTGAAACTGTTGAAAGAGGAGTTGATTTATTTGACTGTGTTTCACCAACAAGAATTGCAAGGAGTGGTTATGCACATATACGCCCTCCGCTTGGAACAAAGAAAAATAAATATAGATATAAACTCACCGCTATTCGAAATAGAATGGATGGACAACCACTTGATCCTAATTGCAATTGCAAAGTATGTAAAGATTATTCAAGGGCTTATATTCATCATCTTTTAAAAACAGAAGAGCATGTTGGATATAATCTTATTAGTTTTCATAATGTTTATTTTATGCTTCAATTAATGAGAGAAATTCGAGATGCAATTGAATCAGGGTCCTTTCAGGAATTAAAGAAAGAGTGGATAGGATAATACATAGTTGGTTTTCTTACGAATTATGTGTTGAACCTTTTGTTTATTTGTGTTTCTTCTTAAAATCTAGTATTGCTGCATGTAAGGCATCTGCTGCAAGATTACTGCAATGCATTTTTTGTGGTGGAAGACCATCCAGTTCATCAGCTACCTGATTACGAGTAATCTTTAATGCCTCATCAACGGTTTTTCCTTTTGCTATTTCAGTTACCATTGAACTGGTGGCAATCGCGGAACCACATCCAAATGTTTTGAATTTGATATCCTTTATGATATCATTTTCTACTTGGATGTACATCTCCATGAGATCTCCACAAACAGGATTTCCAACTTTTCCATATCCATCCGGGTTTTCTATTACTCCTACATTTCTTGGTTTAAGAAAATGATCCATTACTTTTTTACTATATACAGGCATTTTTATCACCTTATTTCATAAGTGGAGAAAGATTTCTTAATCTTGTTACCGTTCCTTTCACTGCAGTAACAATCCTTTCGATCTGATCATTTGTATTAGATTGCCCTAATGTTATTACCATAGAACCATGTGCTTCTTCATGTTTCAGCCCTATTGCTAGGAGAACATGTGATGGTTCAAGAGTTTTAGATGAACAAGCAGAACCTGTTGCTATTTGAATTCCATAATTATCCATTGATAAAAGGATGCTTTCTCCTTCTATATGCTTGAGAATAAAACTTGCATGATGAGGAAGTCTATTAGTTGGATGACCGGTTAATCGGGTTTCCTTAATTTTTGTTATTTCAGAGATGAGCTGATCTCTTATTTTTTTAAGCCTTTTACTTTCAGAGCTCATTTCTTTTTTTGCAATTTCAGCTGCTTTTCCCATTCCAGCAATAGCAAAGATATTTTCAGTACCTGACCTTAATCCTCTTTCTTGTCCGCCGCCAGGCATAATTGATTGAATTTTTACACCAGGTTTAATATAGAGGGCACCTGCACCTCTTGGACCATATAAATCATTGGAAGATAAAGTTAATAAATCAATGTCATCTGATTGCACATCTATTGGAATTCTTCCTGCTGCAGCGGTTGCATCGACATGGAAGTAATTTCCTTTTTCATGAACTATCTTACTTATTTTTTTTATTGGTTCAATAGTCCCTATTTCATTATTGCCATACATAACTGATGTTATCATTGTTTTTTTAGAAATAAGCTTATTTAGGACATCTAAATCAACTGTGCCATAGGAGTCAACCGGCAATATCTCAACATTCCAACCATTTTTCTGTAGTTCTTTTATTGGATTCAGAACTGATATATGCTCTATTGCACTAGCAAGGATATGGTTTCCATTGTTTCTATTTCTAAATGCAGTTCCACGAATTGCGATATTATTTGATTCTGTTGCACTACCTGTAAATAGTATGGTTTTTTCTGATTCTGCATTAATCAGTTTTCCAACTCTTGCTCTTGCATCTTCAATCGTTTGTTTTGCTTCTTGGCCAAATTCATATAATGATGATGGATTTCCTGCCTTTGTTAAATAATCCTTTGCAAAATCTAATACCCTTGAATCTAAAGGCATTGAGGCTGCATGATCAAGATATATTCTTTTCATTCTTTTACCTTAAAACCACATTGTTGCACTGGCATCTAATGCAAGGTCATTTAATGTACCTGCACCAACTATTTTTACATTTTGAATAAGATCAATCTTTTCCATTGCAAGCATTTGCTTACTTGCTTCACACACATAAATGGGAATGTTCATTGCAATGGTTTTATTTAACATTTCCTTCACGCTTGGAAAATTTCCTAGTTGTATTTTCTCAGCTTCACCTTTTATCAAAATTTTTAATGACGTTCCAAGATAATATACTATTGGTTTTAATTCCATCATTGAAGCAGTTTGAGCAAGCACCAACGGCGAATATTGTTTTGTTGGTTCATCAGTAGTAACGACATATACTATTGATTTTTCATCCTTCATTATTATCTCCCCCTATTTCATTTTTTTAATATAGATCGTTACGATAATTCCATTTTTTTCTATGTTAAGAATATGTTGTCCAGTTCTTTTTGCCCAAGCTTTTATATCTTCTTCAGCAGCAGGGTCATCTGCTTCTATTTTTAAAATGCTACCGCCCTTCATAGCATCCATTGTTTCTTTTGTTTTGGCTATTGGCATTGGGCAATATAATCCTATACAATCTAATTCAACATCATAAATTATTTTTCCGTCCATTTTTTTTTATCTCACACATAATATTACCAATTGGTAATTAATTATGAGCGTCCCACTATATATAGTTTAGGCTAACAACTATTTCCACCTTAATATATAGATCAATTTACAAATTAAAAATGTGAAATGTGTTATCATATCAATATTCTTGGGAAAAATTGTCAATCGATAATTAAATCATATAAAATATTAAATTAGAATACTATTTAATATATTTGTTTCATAAAATATTAATTATTTCAAATATGTTATTGAAAAATTATATTAATAAGAAATCTATACCACATTATATATAATGAGGGAATATTATGCATAAATTAATTGTTTTTTTAATAGCAATGCTATTCATATCAACAATTGCGCCATCAGCATATACCCTAAGTGTTACAAATCCAGAAAACCCCGAAAAACCAACAATTACCGGACCCACGAATGGAAAACTCTATGAGGAATATGAATATACTATTACATCAGAAGATCCTCAAAATGATGATATCTGTTATATTGTACGGTGCTCCGACTGTCCATCAATTTTTCAATCAGAATGGTTTGAATCAGGAGAAACAATGATGTTTCATCATTGTTGGTATGATTTTTACCAAAAATCAGGACCGTTTAAAATCCTAGCAAAAGCAGTCGATAGTCATGGATTTGAAAGTGAATGGGGAACCTTTGAAATATCAATTGAAAATATCCATCTAAAAAATAGATACACAAATAGAATCCATCATATCATTAACAACATCTTATTACAATTATCCACTTTTGGCATTGCATACAAGTAAGTATCAAAATAATAAAATGAACAATGATTAAGAGTCATACAAGTGACATCCTCTCAGGCATGAATGCCTGAGCTTCCTATTTGCTCAGGTTAAACCGACGTCTGTAGTAGTATCTAATGTTGTTTGTTCAAATCTATGATTTTGGACATATTTTATCACGGTTTCAA
>Ga0272441_10000338_pt1 | contig 107387 bp, 101 predicted proteins | sample SSMProp6N_FD_193582 | JGI IMG/M metagenome (GOLD analysis project Ga0272441, IMG submission 193582) | Marine sediment archaeal communities from Little Sippewissett salt marsh, Falmouth, MA, United States - SSM-Prop-6N | ecosystem: Environmental > Aquatic > Marine > Wetlands > Sediment ...
GATCCGTGTCATCCAGCGTAGAGCATACGGTATCAAAGATCAGGAATATCTAATGCTCAAAGTAATAACCTCATTTATCGATGAGCCTAAAACGAGCTAAATCATGCACAACAAACTCGGAAGATCCAAATTAGTTAATACCAGCGTAAAAACCGTCAATCCTGTTCGGCAACAACCGCCTGATTATATATTTCAAGCTTTTTCAGTGCCGCCTCGGGATCAAGGCCTTCCGCCATCAATTCTGAAACCTTTTTAGCGAAGATGGCTTTCAGCATCTCGATATTTTCCAGATTTGAATTACGGATCAATTGCAAATATTCAAGATCGACCTTGATCCCCTTCTCTTTACAGTGCGCCACCAAAGACTTCAAGTCCTTTCGCACCGCACAGCAATAACACACATCATAGGCCAGTGAATACATGGCCTCGAGCTGGTCAGCATCAAAATCTTCAAAATTGTCCCTGATTTCCCGGCGATAATCGGCCCTGAACGCCTTCAAACTGTATTCAACCTCACCCCGGGCCACCTGTTCACAGCTGAATTCCCATTTCATCTTTCTCTCCAAGGTTTATTACTGACAATTGACATAATCCCGGAACTTTGCAATCACCCGGTCCATTTCCGCATTATCGATAATGACCGGCGCTTCCGGTGACTTAATTTTCAAATAGATATCGGCACAGTATTCAATCATCTCAGCAATGGTATAGGCCATGGCCAGAGAATCGGCCGCGGCAATCAGTCCATGATTGGCCAAAAGCGCCGCATTCCGGTCAGCCATGGCCCGTAACACATTATCGGCCAGTGCTTTGGTACCATAAGTGGCATACTCGGCGCAGCGCACATTCCGGCCGGCAAAACCGACCAGATAATGTACCGGTGGAATTCCCTGACGCAGACAGGACAACGCAGCAGCGCACACGGAATGCGTATGAATCACGGCGCTGATGTCCGGTCTGTTCCGGTAGAGCCCCAGATGCATATCTATTTCACTGGAAGGTTTCCGGACCGATTCCACGATATTCCCATCAAAATCAACCACCACCACATCTTCAGGTTGAATCGTGTAATAATCCATGGCCCCGGGACTGATCGCGACAAGATTCCGTTCCCGATGACAGATACTGAGGTTTCCACCGGTACCCTTCACCAGAGCCTCCGCAATCATTTTTCTGCCGAAATCGACAACCTGCTTTCGTTCACTTCGTAACAGCATTATTTTCTTTCTTTGAATTAATGAATATTACGGGTTAATGCCGGAATAACAATTATCCCGGCAGGAAGTAAATTTTATTTTTAAACTATTTTTGTCCGGATAGAATGCATGAGAAATCGCTTCCAGATTCATTCGCTGCAAATCATCAATAGAAAACCCCAGCCTTTTTATCGCAGTACAATATTCATCGCTAAGGGTCAGCGACGACATGGCCGGGTCATCCGTACCCAGACAGAAGGGGATGCCCATTTCCCGAATTATTTTAACCGGATGTTCTGATACATTTTCAACCACGCCGGTATGGATATTACTGGTGATACAGACTTCGAGCAACACGTTCCGGTGGATTAAAAGATCGACAACATTCCTGTCTTCAATCGCGCGGATGCCATGCCCGATCCGGTCGGCAGATAAATCAAGTATTGCCTCTTTGACATTTTCCGGGCCACCGGCCTCACCGGCATGAACCGTCAGGCCCATACCCGCCTTTTTTGCCCGGTTGAAAATCGGCTGGAAAGGCCCCGCCGGGCTTAACCTCTCATCTCCGGCAATATCCAGACCGCAAAAAAACCGGTCCCGCAGCGACAGAGCAAGATCGAGAGTCTGTTGGGCAAGCGCCGGGGGAAAATCCCGGCTGATGGTCAGTACCGGAACCACAATCATCTGGAAATCCCTGGCCGCCGCTTCAATCGAAGACTGTATCCAGCGGATAACATCCGACTCCGCAAACTTTTTCCGGACCGCAAAATGAGTCGGGCTGAAGCGAAGCTCCAAATATTTTACATTATCAAGTGCCGCCGCCTTAACCGCCGCATACGCAACCGCGCGGATGGCATCAGGAGATTCGTAGAACTCACGAAATATTTTAAACCGGCTTAAAAAATACCTGAAGTCATAAGGCCCGGTATTCACCTGGACCTGATCCCTTAATGCTTCGACCTCATAAACCGGAAGATTGCCGCCGAAATCACGGGCCACTGAAATAAAGGTCTCCGCGCTGACACTGCCCTCCAGATGACGGTGAAGATCTACTTTGGGAAGTGCCTGCACGCTGTTAAAAAAAGTTTCCGTTTCCATAAAAAGTCAACTATAATGACGATAAAAAGCCATTTCAACTCCGGACATATCCATAACAACCATAACCTGTATTTCTCTTGATGAAACTAAAAACAATCCAGTCATTTATTATTCTTTTCAGTGCTGTATCGGTCCTTACGGCAACCGCCTGTACCAGAAATGACCCGCCGCCGTATATCCGGGTAAAGATCACTGACCGGGCCGATAATGTTATATTCGTAAACAACTTTAAACTTATCTACTGGTGGGAGGAGAGAAACGAGACCCCCTACCTGGAACCGTATCATTTATCCACTAAAAAGCTGATCATTGATGTCATGACCCCCCTGAAAGACAATCCCAGACAAATTAAGACTACGACCAGAACCTTTCCCCTGCAAAATATAAAAGCCATAAGACTCAATCACAAGGCCACCGGCTTTGACCTGCTGATAACCACATTATCCGGAGAACAATTTGAAGCATCGAACAATTTCCCCAAACAGTTGAAAAAAAACCCGGATAGCGGTATTGCCGACAGCCTGTTTTTTGCCGCCGGAACGGTATTTATTCACGGCAGTAAAAAACCATATAAAAAGTCTTTCAATTTATTGAAAGACATTCAAATTCTGAACGCATCCTCCCACCCGGAAACAGATCAATAAGTAATATTTTTCTCCGGCCAGCCCCGAGACATAAATATATTACCGGCATGATCGATCACCAGCGCTTCCACCCGGGGCAGCGAATTCACCAGCGCCATACCCCGGACCGTATCCATCACAAACAGCGCCGTTGCCAGGGCATCACTTTCAAAACCGGTTTTGGCAATAACGGTCACCGATTGATGGCGATCCACCGGCAGTGCGGTTCTGGGATCAATGATATGCGTTAAGCGTTTATTATTTTTTCGATAAAACTTCTCATAATCCCCGGAGGTGGACACGGCGCGGTTCTCAAGCTCGATGGCAGCCAGCATGCCGCCGGCTTTTCGCGGGTGGCGGATACCGATGGTCCAGCAGGACCGGTCCGGTTTCACGCCCATCGCAACAACCGTTCCGCCGGCAGTGACCAGCGCGCTTTGAACCCCGTTTTTACGGATCAGCGCCATGGCACAATCGGCCACGTACCCCTTAGAAAAAGCGCCCACATCCAGATACATTCCTTTTTTCGCCAGTTTTGCGGAAAAAGGATTATTTGATCCGTCCGCTGCGGATCGAATCAGAAACTGATCATATCCCACCAGCGATTTTGCCCGGGCCAGCTCCTCCGCCGAAGGCCCATCACCGTCTCGACCCGGCTGATCCGTTGAAAACCCCCAGACCTTGAGCAGCGGCCCTACCGTGAAATCAAAAGCCCCGTCACTTAACTTGGCCACCCGCAACGCGGACTGAAGAACGGCCGCGGTTTCAAAACTGATCTCAACAAAATGATGACCGGCAGCAGCATTTATTCTTGACACTTCACTGGCAGGATCATAATTATTCAAAAGACCGTTCACCCGCGTCATTTCTTGAAATGCCGCATCGATAACCCGATCAGCTTTGGGTGATGACAGTTTAATCTGGACAAACGTATGCAAAAGCGGTCTGCTTTTAACGGTCAAACCAGCACTGTCAGCCAATACAGACGTACAGGAAAACAAATAAATTACACCCCCCACTGTCAGCATTCGGCCGAAATTCAATATTTTTTCGTGTTTCTTCTCAACCATTTTTAATTCCTTATCCAATACCGCTACAGGCGCCAGGCATACACTGTTCAAATTAAACAACATCTACTTTTTTATTGCAATACTTTATGATTATAAGCTATCTTTCAATAACATATTAATCCGTTTATTCACTATCGTTGATATAATGGCTGATAAAACCTATTTCATCGCCGACGTGCACCTCACTTTAGGTAAAGACCCGAAAAAAATGCTGGTCCATACTTTCCTGGACAGGGTGATCGCGGAAAAGGCCGATCTATACGTCCTGGGTGATTTTTTTGATTATTGGGCAAACAACAAAATTATTTTAAACGATTATGCACCCGTACTTACAAAACTGTCTGCCCTGTCCGAATCCGGTGCCATAACCGCCTTTCTCATCGGCAACCGCGATTTTCTCATCACTCCCGGAACACTCGCCCATTACGGATTAAAACTCCTGGGCGAAGAAACAACCATTCATATTAAAAACCAGAATATTCTTATTGCACACGGTCATACCCTGTGCCGGTCCGATATTCAGTTTTTACAATACCGGAACCGGTACTGGCCGATATTCAGATTTCTGGACAAGTTTTTACCCGGTTTTATTGAAAACTACATCGCCGGCAAATTTATGCTTAAAAGTAAAACCGTCATCGAATCCCAGGATCCGGGAAGATTCCAAATAACCCGGCCATTACTTGAGCACCATTTCAACAGCGGCATTGACGCCGTCATTTGCGGTCACATACATAAATATGTAAATGAAACCATCGCCGGCAAACCGTTTTATGTCCTCCCCGCCTGGGAAAACCGCAAAGGTAACTTTCTTTTATTGGAAAACGGCCGCTTTTTTTTCGACTATTTCACAGGCTGACCCATGCGCAGAGAAAAACTAAACGACCTGACCTTTTTGTCTTTTCATATTTTCAGAAACGATCCCGGGCTCTTCCACGCCGTCACCATTCGAAACGGCGGAAACAGCCCGCCGCCGTTTCATTCCTTAAATCTAGGGATCAACACCGAAGACCTTCCCGAAAACATCAAAAGCAATCACAACATCCTCTGCCGATGCCTGGGCATCGACAACAAATACCTGCTATCATCCAAACAGGTCCACAAAAACCGCATTTTAATCATCGATAAAAATACCTGTCTGCCGCAACCGGATATATCCGGCCGGTGCTTTGACGGTTTCGACGCCATAATGACAGGCCTGCCGGAATATACGCTGATGATCAGGATCGCAGACTGTGTACCGATTATCCTGTTTGATCCGGTACAGAGCGTCGTCGCGGTTGCTCATGCCGGCTGGCAGGGAACCTTATTGAAAATCGTCGAGAAATGTATTCAAAGAATGCAGGAAAGATTCGGCAGCAACCCGGCCGCACTGAAGTGCGGCATCGGTCCATCTATTGGAAAATGCTGCTTTAACGTCCAGCCAAACATCACCGACAGGTTCAAAAACAGCCATACGGCATCTCACCGGTTTATCACAGATATCAACGGACGGCAGCACATGGACCTCAGGGAATCCAACCGCCTGCAGCTCATGGCAAGCGGGGTACCGGCGTCGAGAATTGAACTTTCCGGGTACTGCACATCGTGCCGCTCAGACCTCTTCTTTTCTCACAGAAGAGAAAAGGGACGGACCGGCCGTTTTGCAATTCTGGCGGGACTTCGTCGTTCCGGCTAAGACCGGACTTTTCTTCGGCCGAATCTGAAGAATCGTATCTTTTTTTCCATAACGTTCCGAACGGCTCAGAAAATCAAGGGTATAGTGCAGCCCCCGGCTCTCTTTCCGTTTCAAAGCTGAACTGACGATAATATCCGCAACCGTCGCGATATTGCGAAGCTCGATCAGATCCGAAGTCACCGTAAAATTCCAGTAATAGTCGGTAATCTCTTTCTGTAAAAGGTTGATCCGGGTTTTGGCCCGTTTCAATCTTTTGGTGGACCGGACAATCCCCACATAATTCCACATCAGCCGCCGAATTTCATCCCAGTTATGCGTGATAACAACAGACTCATCACTGTCCATGGCATCACCGGAATCCCAGGGTAAAATACAGACGGAGGGAAAGGTTCGTTCACCGGCATCGAGCACGGATTTGGCTGCAGCGCGATGAGAATAAACCAGCGCTTCAAGCAGTGAATTACTGGCCAGCCGGTTCGCCCCGTGAAGTCCGGTACAGGCCACTTCACCGGAAGCAAAAAGGCCGGTAATATTCGTCTCACCAAAGTCATTTACCAGGACACCCCCACACACATAATGCGCCGCCGGCACCACCGGAATCGGTTCCCGTGCCATGTCAAAATTATAACTGAGACATTTATTATAAATATTGGGAAAACGCCTTTTAATAAAGGCGGAACTTTTACTGGTCAAATCAAGGTAAACAGCTTCATCACCGCTTTTTTTCAACTCTGCATCTATGGCCCGCGCAACAATATCTCTGGGAGCAAGGTCTTTCAGCCGATGATACTTGTTCATGAACGGTTTTCCATTACTCAGCCGTAAAACCGCGCCTTCACCCCGCACGGCTTCGGAGATCAGAAAATTTTTCGCCTCCGGATGATGCAGACAGGTCGGATGAAACTGAATAAACTCCATATTGCCCACCCGCGCGCCGGCCCGATATGCCGCGGCTATTCCGTCTCCGGTGGAAATATCGGGATTACTGGTATAGAGATAAGTTTTGCCGGCACCGCCGGTCGCCAGCAGAGTGACCTTTGAAATAAAGGTGCAGATCTTATTTTTGGTTCTATCCAGGACATAAGCACCAAAACAGATATTTTTGGCAATTGTAATTTGGCCCAGTTTTTTGGCGGTAATCAGGTCAATACAGATATGATTTTCCAAAATTTTAATGTTAGGACTGTTTTCAACCCTTTTCAACAGAATTTTTTCAACCTCACGACCGGTAATGTCCCCGGCATGCAGAATTCTTCTTCTGGTATGGCCCCCTTCTTTACCAAGATCAAAACTGCGGTTTCTCCCTCTGGAACGCCTGGTAAAAGGCACCCCCCAGGAAACAAGCTCTTTAATCCGGTCAGGACCTTCACTGACAACCTTTTTCACCACCTGCGGATTGCACAGCCCGTCACCCGCGGTCAAGGTATCTTCAATATGCGAGCTGAAACTGTCCTGGGGATCGATGACAGCGGCAATCCCCCCTTGCGCATAATTGGTATTGGATTCACGCCGGTCTTTTTTAGTAATAATCGTCACACTGCCGTATGGACACACTTTCAAAGCGTAGGTAAGACCGGCAATACCACTCCCGATAATCAAAAAATCAGTTTTTATTTCCATAAATCAATGAAAAATATGTTAATATACCAGTAAATCTTACTACTTAGACAATAAAAGATCAACCAGGAATTAATGATGTACATTCTCGGAATTGAATCTTCCTGCGACGAAACCGCTGCCGCGATCCTCGGACCTGCCAATACCCTGCTTTCCAATGTCATCGCTTCACAGATCGATTTTCACAAAAAATACGGCGGCGTCGTTCCGGAAATCGCATCCCGAAAACACCAGGAATGTATCATTCCGGTGATCAGGGAAGCCCTTGACCATGCAAAACTGACATTAAACGACATCACCGGTATTGCCGTAACCCAGGGACCGGGTCTGGTTGGCTCACTTCTTGTCGGCATAAATGTGGCGAAAAGCATTGCCGCCACAAGAAAACTTCCGATCGTCGGCATCAACCATCTCGAAGGGCACCTGCTGGCCCCCCATCTTGAAAACAGCGTACCCTTTCCCAACATTACCCTGGTTGTCTCCGGCGGTCATACAAACCTTTACCGGGTCAATAATTTTGGGGACTATAAACTGCTGGGAAGCACCCGCGATGACGCGGCCGGAGAAGCCTTCGACAAGGTGGCCAAACTTCTCAACCTGGAATATCCCGGCGGAGTGGTTATTGATCAGCGCTCTAAAACGGGGGATCCGGAAGCAATAAGCTTTCCAAGACCCATGATCAATGACAAATCATTTGACTTCAGTTTCAGCGGTCTTAAAACCGCAGTCCGGTACCACATAGAATCCGCAACAAAAGAACCCGGTGAAAAAGAGACAAACAATATCTGCGCCAGTTTTCAATCATCAGTCGTTGATATTCTGACAACAAAAACCATTACCGCAGCAAAGGAATATCAGGTAAAGACAATTACGGTTACCGGGGGCGTTGCGGCCAATTCCCTTTTACGCGCCAATATGACGGAACGGGCTGCATCCGAAAATATTCGGGTTTTCACCCCGTCCCTGCCGCTGTGCACGGATAATGCCGCCATGATCGCTTTTGCCGGATCAAAAAAAATAGATTCAAGTAAAACCTTTCCTTATGATCTGAATGCCGTGTCAAGGTGGCAGCTGTAATATTTCAACGGATTATTGTCCTATAACCTCTGATATCGGGTCTGATCCCGAAATACACATGATTCTCAAAATCATTGTTTTATTTTTTATTCTGGTATTCACATTTACCTGGACACTGCTCTACCTGAACACCCACCCGGCCCGTTACCATCTTAAAACCACCCCGAAAGAACGAAAGCTTGCCTTCAGCAATATATCCTTTACCACAAATGACCATATTCAACTGAAAGGCTGGTACCTCCCCACACAAAACAGTCCTCAGGCGCCGACCATCATCATTGCCCACGGACTCGGCGCGTCAAAGTCCGATTTTATTGACCTCGCCGAAACCTTTATTAACAACAATTTCAATGTGCTCATGTTCGATTTCCGGGCACACGGTGACAGCAGTGGCCGGGCCACATCCCTCGGATTAAAAGAACAGCAGGATATTACTGCAGCAGTTGACTATATTTACACCCGAACAGCGTCTACGAACAAAAAGATCGGATTATACGGATTCTCTTTAGGCGGAGCAGCCGGCATCCTGACAGCCGCCAGGGACACCCGGATTCGGGCAATCGTTGCAGACACGCCCTTCTCAAGTCTGAAAAACATCTCGGCAGATATTATCAAAAGAACCTATCACCTGCCCTCGGGCCTCTTTATTCCCATAGCAAACCTGTTTTACAGAATCTCTTTTGGTGACTGGATGGATCGCGTTTCACCACTGACTGCGATTAAAAAAATATCGCCGAGACCGGTATTTCTGATCAGCAGCAATATTGACGCAATGACACCGGTTTATCATGCGGAAAGACTGTTAAATGCAGCGGCAGCACCGAAAAAATTATGGGTTATTCAAGGGGCCTATCATGGTGGCACCATCTCTTCAGCAGGTGAGGAATACACCTCAAAGTTAATAAAATACTTTAATAAATACCTTTAATTATTTGTTATTATTTATTTATTTAACTCCAGATTCTGCTGTCAATCAATTTCAAAACACATTATTTCTAAACCGTTCAGGAACGGAATGCATCATCACTGCATGTTAAAACAGTGAGTGAAGTATATTTACGCGTTCATAACCTCTCCCAGCCGCTTACCCGCATCTTCGGCCCGTTTAAGAACCTCCGGTAAATCGTCAACATCATCCATCTTTACCGGTTCCGCCAGGCTGGCAACAATATTCATTTTATAAATATCCTCGACACAGACCCTTAAAGTTTCAATCGCCCGTTCATGCCCGCCACCGGCCACTGTGGTGATAATAACAGCCGGCTTGCCCGCCATGGGCCGCTGGCCAAGCCAGGGCATATCCGGGTTATAGTCCGGACCGATGCCGAGATAAAAAATGGCGCTCGACCGATCAATCACGTCTTTAAGCGCCCCGTTGATATCCATAAAATATGTGGGGCCGCCCATAATAATGGCATCGGCATGAACAATTTTATCGTTTATTTCGGTCATATCATCATCGATCGCGCATTTTCCTTCATTCATAAGACAGCTACCGCACCCGGTACAGGGATGAATATCTTTACCGGCCAGATATACCAGCTCAAATGCCCGGCCCGAGGCTTCCGCCACTTTCTTCACCAGCCTGTTGGTATTGCTGATCTCCCGTAAACTCCCACAAATTCCAAGAATCATCAATATTCTCCTTGATAAAAATTAAGGGATTGTGCCCCGAAAAAATACCCGCACCCGCAACATATTCGGCTGATATTGTACAATAAACCTTACGCTTTCGCCAGCGCCTTCAACCGGGCCTTTTCTTCCGGCGCCCTTCTGAAAGTAATCACATCATCAAAAGGACAGGCTTCCATGCAGCTGAAGCAGACACAACAGGTCGTAGGCATTTCATTGTCCTGGTTACGAATATCGATATAAAACGGACAGGCCTCTTCCGCCAGGCACCGTTTGCAGTCCCGGCATTTCGACCTGTTGTAACGAATACGCCACAGGCTGTTATTGCTGGCCAGCCCCCGGTAAGATGAAAGCCAGCAGAAATGGGTGCACATTTTCCGCCATGGAAACAGCAGCGAAAGAATAATCAGTCCGTACATGAACATAATCGGATACCAGGCCACCTGAGTCAAATCAAAAATCGTCTCGGCAAAAAACATGGGGAACCAGCTTAAAAGAAGGGTCGCCGGCATAAGCGGCGCCCGTTTGTCCACTTCACCGCTGATGTTCATGGCACAGGTATGGCTCTGTTCATCAATGGCCTTCGGCAGTTTTGGGATCGGCCGTTTATAGGTCATATTTTTAAAAAGGGCATCCTGAAAAGTCGCATTGGGACAGATCCAGCCGCAGATGGCCCGGCCGAACAGAAACGGCAAAAGAGCCACCGTAAACACGTGAAACATGGCCCAGAAGAACAAGTCCGGACGCGTTCCCTTGATAAAGCAAAAAGCCGTTACCGACGCCCAGGTCATCAGAATAGTGACCTGAAAGGCAATCCTGAAACTGATAATCGGCAACCGCTCCTTTTTTTTCGGTTTCTCATCCGTCTCACCCAGTAAAAAAACCAGCAGCGGAATCAGGCCAAGCATAAAAGTGATCATATAAAGAAAGGTATTGTTCAGCCCGGGAATACCCGCCAGAGGTATCGGAAACGTCACCACCACCATGGCAAAAACAAACATCCAGATATGACCCGCGGCCTTGAGTCTGCCGGCAAAATAGTCCTGATGCAGGAGACAGAAAAAGCCCGCACCCAGCACAAAAATCAGACCCGGCTGCATGTATTTCAGGGGAGTAAAAAGCCCGATCAGATAGATAAAAATAGCAATATACAGGACCCATTTGTTAATTTCAACAAAATGTTTTTTGGAAATTTTCATATGCAAAACCCTCCTTTAATGCGCAGCCATGGCGGCCTGAAGTTTCGGTAAAAGAACATCCCACTCTGCACTGGTGATGGACAGTCCGCTGGCGAAATAGGCCGCCAGAAATCCGATACCCACCACAATAATTGCATACCGGCGCCAGCCCTTTACACCGGTCCGGCTGCCGAACATCCAGATGGATGTCATATAAAGCACGCAGAACATGATGATCTGACCGCGAGGGCTGTCCAGAGCACTCTGTTTCAGCGCCGCCGCGCTCTCACCCATCCCCAGGCTGTCCAGCAGCGTGTTGGACACATGAGACAGCGTACCGTTCATCACGGCCAGCGGAATCAGCGTAATCGAAGTGAAACGAAGTGAATCTATGTATCTCCGGTCATTCAAAACAAAATGCATGACCAGTCCAAGCACCATAATAACGATAAAACCGATCACCGCACCCGACACGGTGGAAAAAAACAATTCCAGAGAATGACTGTCCGTGGCAACGATCTTTTTCATCCCTTCCGCCAGGTTAATCAGAAACGACGGAAACATCGCGCGGTATAGATCCACGGTTGATTCATGGGCAATGCCCCATGCCTTACCGAACATGTAGCCCGGAATAAAAATTTCCAGGAATCTGGCCAGACGCGCCAGAGGAGTTTTATAAGTGTCTTCCATAGATATCCTCCAATCATTTATAATAATTATTATTCATCTAGCGATCTTCCTTCAGTGCATTCTCTTCAGGCCCAATGATTCCTTTAGCTTTCATGTACTCGATATCACTATCCTTGAAAATGCCTTTGGTCACTGCATTTTCAACCCATTCCATCTTGATCAGGTCCCTGTCCAGCATATACTTCACGTCCTTGCCGGTCAGCATCCCCTCGTTCAGCATGTATGCTTTCAACTTTTCAATATGGGCTTTTTCTTTTTTGAGGTCATCCAGTTCATGAAGAATTTGAGCCGCCTCGTATTTTACATAAAATTTCTGGGGTTTTTTCCATTGACCGCCCATCAACATCAGGGCAACGAAAATATACAGGATACAGCCGATGAGCGTCTTTTTTTCAATCGATGACGTGCGCCACGCCATCGTTAAAAGCAAAACGGCAACAAATGAAGAAATGATTGTGACCCAGCTGCCGATTACCGGCATCAGTTCCAGCGGTACATTTGATGAATAATTATCCATATACAGTTCAAAGGTCCATATGGACAGAAAGGTCATCATAAAACAGCACACAGAGCTTTTCAGCGCCCCGGTCCGCCAGAGAATTTTCAACAGCACCCAGCCGACAATAACGTAAAAATAACCCCCGAGAAGCTTAATGTTCATAGACGTAAACTGAGTAATAATGCCTTTATCCACCGGCATGGAAGCCACCTCACCGATCAGCGGCCAGGAAACCAGTGCGGCAAAATAACCGTACATATACCCCCGGGAAACTTTTGTCTCCACGCAGGTCCGATAAAAAAGTACCAGAAACAAAAGGGCCAAAAGCGGCACATAAAAAAGATTATAATTTTCAACTGGATTTTCAGCCATCCGCAGCGGAATCATGGTAATCACCGAGACCAGGAAAAAAACCTGGCCGGCGAGCGCGATCAGAACGGTTCGCCCGACCTTTTCAGAAACCAGTCCAAAAAATTTACTCAGCATAATCATTCTCCTTTAGAGATTTTAAAATACTTTGCATCAATGAACTATTTATTAGCGTGCTAATATTTCACTGGTTTAATATTTTTAAATCAAACCATCTCCCATTGTCAAGAAAAATGATACGGTTGTTTCAGAAAATTTCTTTTTCCATATATTAAACGTCAAATACATTCCCGAATAAATTAACGCCGATGAACATCACATAAAAAAAGCCCCCTGACCGCGTCAGGAGGCTTTTTTTAATTAAAGATAAACAAAAGATTTTACGCAACAGGAAAAGCAACACCCGGCGCCATAAATCCTTTGGGATCCACAACTTTCTTCAGAATCTTGGCCACGGCAAAATGGTCCGGACACTCTGTCCAGGTCCGGGCGTCACGGCCGACGCCCAGCGGGGCCATACCGATCTTTTTCATCAGAACATCAAACCGGCCCTTGATCTCACCGATCATGGGCAGAAACTGACGACTGGCAAAATCCAGCACGAAAATAACTTCACCGGCGGCATTGGCATGACCGCCCATGGACAGATAAGTTTGCCCGCAACTGGCATACAGCCGAACAATCGGATGCGGATGGTTCAGGAACTCGGGATTGGACCGGCAGACATCCTGATACTCTTTCATCCCTTCCCGCATGTAAGTCTCCAGTTTTTCCATGGTATCAAACACCCCACCGGATACAAATATACCGCCGGAGTTGGACTCACCGTTAAAGGTCCCGCAGATTTTTGGGCTGTTACACTGCTGCCATCCCGCCGCATTGGCCTCATGACCGTCAAGGATAGCCACCATCCAGTCCGGCATGGGAACGCCGCCGAATTTCTTCAGCAGTTTTATACAGGCATTTCGTTCATATTCCACCTTGGCTTTACTGCCCCTAAAGCCCATACCCACCAAATTGATGTCCTGGGTCGCCTTGACAAAATGACTGCCTTCCTGCCAGTGCTGACTCGAATAAAGTGCGTGGGTCCAGCAACCGGGGCCCATCACCGTCGCACCGCAGGCATATTCACTCTTAATCACCGCATTCATGGCATCACAGGCTTCCTTCAGTGAATTGAAAGTCACCCACAGCGAGCCGACCTCCTGAGGTGTGGTGAACATTCTGAATTCCATCTCGGTGACAATTCCATATCCGGCATTGGCAAAGAAAGGCATGTAGGTCAATGCCGGTCCGGGACCGTGCGGCCAGGCCGGTGAACCGGGAGCGGCCATGGACCCGGTGCGGATAACTTCACCGTTAGCCAGCACCATTTCCATACCGGTGGCACAGTTAATGCCCATACCATCCAGATAGCCGGCCATTTTATTCTGCCCGGTGAATACCTGATACGGAACAAACAGGGAAGTACCGGGGCTTCCGCCGAAATAAGGACGATAGCCGATATTCTCTTCACGGACCAGTTGACTGACCTGCAGACCGGTAGCGCCGGGCTGTGCTCTGACAACCAGACGATCCTTGTCCAGTGTCACGGACTGCATCCGGTGAAAATCAAAAGTAATACCGACCTCCGGTTTTCCCGGAATCGATCCAATTAACAACACGGTACCACCGCCGACAGCATACAACGGTATTTTATTCTCTTTTGCAAATACCAGAACAGACTGAATATGCTTGGCGGTTTCCGGAAAAACAACAACCAGCGGATGATGTTCCGGATATAACGCACCCTGACCAAAATGGGTCATAACATCGGAACCAAAATGAAATTTCGACAGGTCATCTGTGCGAACCCAGTCCGCACCGACAATTCTTTTTAATTTTTTAATCACTTCACTCTTTTTCATTAGCGGGCCTCCTTTCCGGTGTAGCCATAAGCCTGCGCAACAAGAGAGGTAATATCCATGACCTTGATGTCCCTTGGCTTTGCCTGTTTTAAGTTTGCACTGCACATTGGACACGCGGTAAGGACAACCCTTGCACCGGTAGCCTTTATTTCAACCCAGCGGTTGGCGGCATACTTTTTCGCCAGTGAAGGGTTACTGACCATAACCCCGCCGCCGGCGCCGCAGCAAAGAGAATCCCTGCCCTTTCGCCACATCTCCTTAAAATCAAGACCGAGCTTTTTAATAATCTCGCGCGGCGCGACATACTCTTTCGCGTAACGGCCCAGATGACAGGGATCCTGATAAGTCACGGTCGGCAGTTTAACTTTCTTTGTTTTCTTGGACGACAGCATCGCCGCATATACTTTGGTGATTGAAATAAACTCGGCCGCACTGTTACTGTACTGTTTCAGAACCGACAGTGCTTCCGGATGATAGACAATCACGTTCTTTATGCCGTGAGCTTCGATTTTGGCATCAATGACCGCCATGGCGGCCTTGATTTCATCGATCGCACCGGCACTGACCTGATTGGCGCTCACCGGCGGCAGCGGATCGCTGATAAAACAACCGATTTTTTTATCCCGTTTTTTAAGGATAAAACCGATCTCTTTCAGCTTGGCGCTGTTACCCATAATAGTATGATCACCGAATAAAATCGTATTGACTTTTCGGCTACCGGTGACATCCACAACACCGGAATCCAGCAACACGGCAAGCTTGTTTGATTTGGTTGACGGAATCGCCGCCAGTTTCTTGATTTTGGCCGGTTTCAGTTTTTCCGGAATTCTCTGGCGCAGTTCTTCGAGAATCTCAATAGCAGGCGTATGACGATACCCTCTCTGACAAAAATCGTCGCAATATCCGCACAGGGTACAGGCATAAAGCACCTTGGCCAGATCCTCGTTCCATTTGAGATCACCCTGAGCGATACCGCGGGCCATGTACATCAGTCCGGACGGTTCATAGGCACCGTAAAGGGTCATTCCACAGGGACACTGAGTTGCGAAGGAAACGTCAGGAATAGCATCCTGAACAACACCGCGGCAGGTCCCGCATCTATTACAGCATAAGGCTTTTTCCAGCAATTCTTCTTTATTCAAGGCTATCACCTCCTCTTAAAGTCCCAGCTTACCTGGGTTCATGATATTTTTAGGATCAATGGCCTTCTTGATAGACCGCAATAATTTAAAATTGGCCGGATTGGACTTGACCACGGCACCGGCAATCAGCGCTGAGGGCCGCGGAAACGTCACACCGGCTTTAATCATCTTGGTACAGATACCGGTATAGGACTTCCGGGCCTTGTCAAGATCGGATTCCTTAAACCGGATATCCGGCTGATAATAAAAACAGCCGCCGGCCTGAAGCGGCATGATAATGGTTCCGGAACTTTTCGGTACCAGTTTGGAACATTCAGCAATCTGAGCGGCAGTTGCAATAGTCACAAACGGTGCCCAGCCCTGACTGCCGGATTTATGCAGATCAGCGCCGCTGGGCAGTCTGATTTCCTTTAAAATGTTTTCCGATGCTTTGGGCGCGCCCTTGATTTTTGTTTCGATCTTACCACCGAGCTGTTTGGCAATCGCCTGCATGTCTTTCTTTTTATAGGCAATTTCAGAATTATCCGCCCCGCGATTCACAATAATCACCGTCCAGGGCGCCATGCCGGCAGTTACTTGCTGGCCGATATATTCTCCCAGGTATTTCTTGTTGACGGCAAAAATTTCATGAGGTTCTTCCGTCGCAACAAACGCTTTCAATGCCTTCGTGGCCTGATTAATGTTTTTACAGGAATAATAAAGAACATCCTTTTTCGGCACGGCCGTTTTCAACGTCACCGCAACTCGGGTGATGATTCCGAGCGTTCCCTGTGCCAGACAAAACAAACGGGCCACCTGAGCAAAGGAAACGCCCCAGGAATACTTGTCCGGACGATCCTGCTCCATGGCCATCTGACCGGTTGCAAAATGTTCCCCATCGGCCCGGTAACCTTCCATGGTCAGCATTTCCCACGGATGATACTTGGGCCAGTCGTAAAGTGCCATCATTTCAAGATAGGTCGTCAGAACAGACGCATCTTTCGGCACATCAATGGCCGTCAAGGGTCGAAGACCGGCTTTTTTACATTCTTTTTCCAGTTCTTCAAAAGTAACGCCCGGTTCCACAATAGCGTTCCGGTTCAATTTGTCAAAATAAATTCCCTTCATTCCCGACAGATCGACCTGCACGGCATTTTTAACATTCGGCAGATGCGTGTCCTGCATATTCTTGCCGGTACTGGTGGGGATCAACGGCGTTTTGGTCTTATTGGCCTGCTTGATTATTTTCTGAACTTCCGCGGCCGTTTTAGGTTTCAGCACCTTTACCGGCTGATAATCCGTAAATAAACTTTTCATTACTTTTTCCCTCCTTCCATGCACTCCTGAAACATGACCATGAAACTCAGCGCCAGCGACCCGTTATGATGGTCGGATTTGGCCTTGACGTTTTTCTGGTCATTATTCATGGCCACCAGTACCGGGGGAACCTTCCCGGAAAGAAACAGATGCTTAAACTGTTTCAAATCCATTGTCCATGCCATAAAAGGATTTTTCGGCTGTCTTCTTTCTACACAAATTTTCGTACCGTTCCAGCAGACAACGAGTGGCTGTTTCTCGCCTTTGACCTTTAGTGCGAGAATATCACCTTTCTTGGTTGCCGGACAACCATCGGGATCCAAACGCTGCAGTCTGTCCAGAAGAGCGGTATCGGACTGCATGTATGTCTCCCACTTTCTAATTTGTTTCTCCATAGTGAAACTCCCTTGTTAAATTTTGTATATGAAATTCCAACCAATTTAGAATTCACGAATAAAAAAAGGGTATTTGTTTACTCAAAACAAATACCCTTTATCTTTTAATAAATCTCGAATGAAAACGTTACACAAGCGGCCTTGGATTTGCGGTTCATGTTCAGTTTCATCAGGGAGGTCCTATTCCTTGCTTTCCCAGCCAACAAATTTTCTAAAGTTATCGCCGGTCAGTTTATGCTTGAATTCCATACTGAGTGGCATATTCATCACATTATCCAGCATCGCTTTATAAAACGGCATGGTCATGGGGAAATCAGTCCCGTAAAAAACTTTATCCGGTATAAAAAACTCAAGAAAACGCATATGGTCCATATCAAAATACTGCCTGAAATGCATCAGCAACGGCACCGGAATCACGATATCGGTATAAAAATTATCGTGTTTCATCACGTGCCACAGGCCCATCTCAATATTGTTGAAAATCCCGCAATGGAGCTGTAGAATTTTCAGGTCGGGAAAGTCAATGGCCACATCATCAAGATGTTCCGGGTTCTGCCACTTCGTTCGGGTTCCGGGAAGCTCCTCACAACCGGTATGAAACTGAACGTGCATGCCCAGCTCCAAACACTTCTCATAAGCCGGATACATATCCTTGTCATTGGGATAACCGGAAGTAGCCGTATGAAACTTGATTCCCGGAAAACCGCACTCATGGGCCGAGACAACCATGTTCACCGCTTCCTCGGCACCATACCGCGCATGGACCCCGCCGACGGCGGTAAACCGGCCCGGATGCGCGTCGATAAACGCCTTTTTCACATATTCATTAGGAACATACCACTTCCAGACTTTTTTATCAGGACCATAAGGCGCCGTCACGCCGTGAATACACTGCAGACACATTCCTTCAATATTGGCCTGGTCCATATACTGGACAAAAGTATCTGCCGACAGCTCCGGGCACTCTTCCGCCTTGGAAATAACGGCGAAAGGATTCGGATCCCCCAGCAGCGCCCGGGCACCCATCATACTTCTGGAAACAACCGAATTGCCGCACCAGAAGTCCATACAGCCTTCCCGATCGGCAATCCCCGCCTTTTCCAGACCGGCATGACCGTGGCTGTCAAAGTGACGGAACGGTTTCATCTGCATCATCTTTTCAATGGTTCCCTCGGTATTTTCTTTCTCAATAGCCGGATTTTCAGCCATAATAAATTTCCTTTCACAAAAATTGGTTACAGAACTTTGGTCATTTCAGCAAGCTGTGATGGATCGATAACCTCCGGTGTCGTCGCATACGGCGGATTAGAAATATTTTTCGGATCAAATTCCCGTTTCATGGCTTTCACCAACAAGTGCACATTGAACATCTGCGGCCCAAGCATATCATAAGCCGGGCCCAGCAGAACAACGGAAAGACCGGCACTCTTGTCGGCCAGCATGCCCTGAAGGGAACCCAGCAAAAACTGAATGGCCTGAGACGCTTTTTCCGGTTCCTGCTCCGGCCAGAGATCGGTTGTCATTAATGCCCCATACCCTTTTTCGGTCGGGCTGATCCAGCCGCCATGAAGACTGATCGGCAACAGGTTATCACCAGCACCCTGTTCAGTGGCCGCCCGCTGCGCCCGGTTCGCCCGGAGAATTTCATCGGTAACCGCATCGATGGAATCCAGACAGGCCGTCCCCTGATGAAAGCAATCGGACGGTCTCGACAGACGCATGGAATGAGCAGTTCTTATCCAGTCATTGGTCACCCTCATCCACAGTTTGTAACGTTCACGGTCCAGCGGATCTTCAGATTCTTCACTTAAAAAACTACCGCCCATCTTTTCAACAATGGATTTCAGTACTTTCTCCTCATACTCCAGCTGTTCCAGCGAGGTCAACGCGGCACAACCGACAATATTATACCCATGCGGATAAAAGTCGGATTTCATTTTCTCGTGGAATTCCTGTTTGCTGCGCGCCGCCCAGGTCAGCATAAACTGTTTCGCATTGTGCTGAACCACTATCGCCAGTTCCGCGCGGGCGATTTCATAATGCAGATCACAGGCCCAGCGCAGCTGTTCTTCTTCATACTTCGGGTATTCCTTGATCTTTTCAGGAAAATCAATCATATACCAGCGAACCTTGTCTTTCGGGAAATGCGCTTCTTTGTCCACGGCATTTCCAGTGGTCGGAATCGTCGTCGGACCCGGCCAGGGAAACATCCGGGCGGAAATCTTGGTCACCATCCCCATCCCGCCGGCATGACCGAACTGGGCCCCGCGGAAAAATCCTCTCAAGTCCGGTCCGGGCCCGTCATTCCAGATCCAGTCTTCCTCCGGTCCTTCCTGAGCCAGAGACCCGCTTCTCAGAATCTCCCCGTTCGGTAAAACCACTTCAAATGACAGCAGCTGGTTTGCTCCCAGAGCCGATAGCCAGGAATTGCCGTAAGCCCCATGCCACTGGATATTGGCAAGCGCAGACACCTGCGCACCGGCCGGCGGCGACGGAAAGGAACAGCCCACCTTCATTGCCTCGGCCTGGCAGGCGGCAAAGCAGACATACGGTTCGATAACCATGTACATATTGTCCGCATCAACTTTAAGAATCTTGTTCATATTTTTCGGGTCGATAATAACAACACCTTTTCCGGCCATAGCCTGGGTCGGATTGGGGAACGCGCTGTTGATCATACCGGATCCGCGCGGGATGAATATATAATCATATCGGTTGGCAAGCTTGACCACCGCCTGAACCTCCTCGGTCGAACTCGGCATAACCACACAGTTCGGTCTCATCTGGGTTCCGATCTGTCCGCGCTGGACACAACCGTCGGCTGTCCATTGCACGCGGGAATAAGACTGACAAATTACCGGATCCGTACTAACATTATCATCACCAAGAACATCTTTTAATGCTTTCACTGCTATTTCTGTTAAAGCCATTTATACCTCCTTATTTCGAACAGCCGGGAACCGGACTGTAACGCATAATAATTAATTATAGACCCATTTTGCCGGGATTCATGGTTCTTCCCGGATCAATGATTTTTTTAAGTTTTTTAATTGTTTCTAAAGTATATCCTGAACGGGCAAAAATGGCTTCAGCCCAGTCATAATAAGGACGGTACATAAGAGCACCCGCATTTAAAAGTGCCTCAAAGGCAGCGCGATGAAACGCCTTTACCGTATCAAGATTCCCGCCCGCTTCCGAAACACAGGGAATATGAAACTCAACATGACAGACGCGGGCGCGCTGTCTGGGCTGAATATAAAGACCCAGTTCACGCGTATCAACACCGTATTCACCGGCAACCTTTTTAAACAGCTCCCAGTGTGCGGGGACCTTGTCCAGGCCGCTGTGGAAAACAATATCAAGACAGGCCCCTTTGTTCCGGTCTTTCCAGTACACATCACCCTCCCAGGGACCGTTCAGCATTCCCTGCAGTCGAACATTGGCGTCCTGAATCGCCGCAAACCCCTCTTTGACTTCACAGCGAAACTGGTCCGCAATTTCATTCACCGCTTTTTCTTCATAAGCCAGCCTTTCTTCGGGGAAGAACTGTCCACCCCAGAGATTGACCATGATGACATAATTCGGCAACTGAAGGGCCAGCGACGGTATCTCGTCATTATTCTCAGCAAGGATTGCGGCAATATCATACCCGTTCAGCAAAAACGCTTCATGGCCGATCTCCCGGTGCTGAATCATGTAAAACGGTTTCACCGCATCTGCAAGATTATCAAACGGCAGAAAAACCAGTTTTTGCAAAAGCGGTTTATGAAAAATTTTAACGTTCATGATGGTACCGGCACAAAACGTCCCCTGACAGCCGGTCAGCAGACGCCACCAGTCAAGGCCGGGGCCGCCAATACTGCACAGGTCGGATTTTGTCTTGTCCGGAATCTCCTCGGCCGGCATGGAATCCACGGACATGGCACCGGTTCTTAACAGTTCCCCCGTTCCCCAAACCAGCTCCATGGTCCGGAACGGTTCATCACATTCCGTCTTGGTACACAGAACCGGCTCACGCTCAAGCACGCTGGTCAATACCGATTTATCTTTTCTGGGAAGCAGAGGATTCAGCGGCTGCATACCCTGTTTGTCCAGTTCCTCCTTCAACTCACCAAAGGTAACACCGGCTTCGAAAAGCGCCCAGCGATTACGGGTATCAACCCGGGGGATTCTTTTCATTCCGGACATGTCCAGAATAATCCCGCCCTGCTCCGGAATACCGGTTCCATAAGTACCGGTACCTGAACTTCTCGGCACCACCGGGATGTTGTTCTCATTGGCAATTTTAATAACCCCCATGACCTCTTCTCTGTTCATGACTCTTACGACAAAATCAGGCATGCGCGCAGGCATGAGGCTGGTATCACTGGAGTACCTTGTCAATGTGTCAACATCAGTAATGACATTTTCACTCCCGACAACTCCGGATAATGCCTCAACAATACTGTCTAGGGTTGATGCAGCTGCTGTACTCATATTCTTCTCCACATGTTTTAAAATTAATATTGTCTCTTATTTCCTGATTGAAACTATAAGTGCTTATTTTTACTTTCTATCGTTCTTCGTCTCTAAAGGTAAATACGGCTAAAATTTCAATTTTAGTTTAAAGAACAAGATTAATCAAACATAATAATAAAGTCAAGAATAATCTTTAGCTTGCTAAGTATTTACCGGTTCCTGCGCATCCCGGCATTGGCCGTAAATTGACCGAACCCCAGCCCCATGATCCTGACATGACCATTGCGATGCGCTATTGTCTGACCGTGTCGAACAATAATGGAATCAGTCTGCACAAGATAAATTGCCCTGTTTACAAATCATCGCATAACACTCCCGGCCCAAAAGCCACGAATCCGAAAAGTTCGGATTATTAAAATTTTATAACAGAGAAAAAACCAGTTTTCCAGTATCAGGGATTTTATCGAAAACGATGTGGGGGAAGAATCCGGAATAAGGTTATCGGGGAGAGGTTTTGTGCTTAAGCTGAATCATTTTTGGATACATTCGGTACGGCCCGTAAAAACATTTCCTCTAAACACTTTTTACTAAACCGCCACTGACCACCGACTTTAATGCCGGGAATTTCACCTTCAGCAACAAGCCGGTAAAGAGTCCTTTCCTTTATTTGAAGAAAATTTGCCGCACTTTTAATATCCAGAATTTCATCTGACATCTATTTCTCCTCGAACTATAAGATGCTTAGCCAGCGATATACGAATAATATTATCGGATGGGGGATAAGGAAACTTTACAGCTTTTTTCTGTAATAAATAATTTTTTAATTAAAAAAAGAAAATTAAAAAAAAAGATAATATATATTTCATTATAATATTTATAACTATAAATTACATTTTGTTTAGAAATGCACAATTTCAACACCGATATCAGCCAAAAAACGAATAATCGTGTCCTGCAAAACAACATTGGTCAACAGGATTTCACCGGATCCCAGCTGTATCAGGACACCGGGCACCTTTAGCTTGAGTTTAGACCTGGAATCCTTGATATATTTAAATTCAGCCGGGGACGGTTGATAAGAAATGTCGCAGAACGTCAGAATCTTTTGCGCTGCCGCAAGCATGTCCTCATCTTTAGAAATATTCAGCACTTTTATGCCCCGTTCGGAAATCACGTCATAAATCCTCAGCGGCAGACTGTGAAAATCAATCATGTGCACCACACCGTTTTTTTTAAACATCCGGTCGGCAACAACTTCAAGCGAAAACCCTTTATCCCGGTCTTTAAAAACATCGATACTTTGGTCCGTCATATATTGAATACCGGCAATATTCAGAAGCGTATCTGTCAAAATAACGGTTTCCGCAGAAATAGTTTTCTGTTGCACCGGTTTAACAGAAACCGGTGAATTGCGAATGGACTTCGGTGTCGCTTGAATATCCACAAAATTTAGGCCCATAGCGGTCAGGTATGATTTCAAAGAAGGTGATATCAGCGGACTGTCATCGGTAATCAGGTTAACAACAAAAACATTTTTCAGGGAGTCATCCTTGAAAACAATCCAGTCACCATTGACACTGACCTGAATATTATCCCGGTTGGCCGTGTATTCAGCATTCCTTTCGACTTTATAAAAACCGCACACATCAAGCACGCTGTCAAGGATCGACGCGATATCCGCTTTCGCCTTTACGCCGACTATTTCTGCATTTTCCCAGTTTGACCGAATCATCGACTTTATCCCGTCCGGCATTCGGTTACCGTAATCAAATAGAACTTTTTTTCCCCCAGGGAAATGATACATGGGAAATTTACTGTAATCGAGATTGAGTGTTCCACTGCCCTCCATTTCGAATTTCTCAATCCCGGTCCGGTTATCACTGCCGTTAAAAGATTGCGCCAGCAGCGACAGCATTTCTTTCGGAATGACACCGGTATCATTATCAACCGATGGCTTCGCTCCTGCGGCCGGGGCGGAAACCTGCGATCCAGAATCAGTCACATCGGGTTCCAGTGTCCCGATCGGAACAAAGCGTTTACCCATGGAGATTATGTCAGCCGGAATGATAATCTTTTGCCCCGCGGCAAGCCTGTTCATATCTTTGATCTCGGGGTTGGCCGCCAGAAAAGCGCTGAAAGTCCGTCTGCTGAAGATCACCGGTCCAGACAGATTGAAATTTTCCCGCATGATCTTTGCAAAATGATCTCCCTTTTTTACCTCATAAACAGCCGGCTCATGATTATCAGGAACTCCTTTTTCCGAAAGCACCCCCTTTTTGCCGGGAACAAACCTGTAGGGAATCAGAAGATCCTGTTGCGGATGGAGCCTATTAATATTTTTTATCTGTGGATTGATAAATTTTGCAACCTTACAAAAAAAAGCGATCTTTGAAGCTGAAAACTTGTAACGCTCCCTTAGTATTTTCCACAGATAATCCCCTCTTTTTACGTTATGGGTTTCGGTTAACACCTGACCGGATTTATATTTTTTCACCGCGACCGATTTTTTGAATATCAGATGCGGCTCCGAAATTCCGTCTGCAGAAACTTGTGGTGTAGGCTTATCCGAACTCGATGACGCCTGGACATGAACTTCAAAAGACACCAATACAGCACCCGCCAGCAAAAGAATAAGCCAGACTGATATGACCCGATTCAAAACATACCCCCTATAAAGAAATTACGCCCTTAAAAAACAGGCGACTGCATGGGAATGGCCCGTATCCTTCAGACGCGGTTGTGAACGATGACAGATATCCGGACGGACATCGGGACACCTGCTGGAAAAAACACAGCCCGGCAGCGGCGCCATCGGCGACGGAACATCCCCCTGCAATAGCACCGTGTTTCTCTTTTTCATCGGATCGGGAACCGGAACAGACGACAACAGCAAACGGGTATAGGGATGCAACGGCCGCTGGAACAGTTCATCACTGTCCGCAATCTCGATAAGCTTCCCCAGATACATAACTGCAATCCGCGTGCTGATATGTCTAACGACGCTCAAATCATGGGAAATGAACAGATACGTTAAATCCATTTCTTTTTGCAGGTCCATGAATAGATTAATGGTTTGTGCCTGAATAGAAACATCCAGTGCAGAAACCGGCTCGTCCGCGACGATCATTTCCGGATTCAGGCTCAAAGCACGGGCAATACCGATCCGCTGCCGTTGCCCGCTGCTGAATTCATGAGGATATCGATCGGCATACTCCCGGGGCAGCCCGACCAGCGACATCAATTCATAAACTTTTTTCCGCACAAAACGATCCGGGAACATTTTATGAATGACAAGCGGTTCACCAATAATGGATGACACCTTTTTTCTCGGGTTCAAAGATGAAAACGGGTCCTGAAATACAATCTGGACTTTCTTTCTGAATTCCCGCTTTTCATATCTGTTCATACTAAAAATATTTTCCCCCCGGTAAAATACCGCACCGCTGTCCGGAGCATCAAGGCACATAATAAGCTTTGCAATTGTAGACTTGCCGCAACCGCTTTCCCCTACCAGACCAAGGGTTTCGCCCTGTTCAACCGAAAAGCTGACATCATTCAGCGCCAGGAGCATATCCGATCGCAGACTGAACAAAGAGGATTTCACCGGAAAACTTTTCCTGAGATTTTCGACCTGCAATAAAGATAACTTGTCCATGACAGCATTCACACAAAAAGATGACTGATCATTCAAATTTTATTGGCTGCGGATTTCCAGCATCTGACCATATGAACAGCAGATCCGGGACCCGCGATATTTACCAGCGGGGGCTCTTTTTCATAACAATTTTCAAATGCATATTTGCACCGCGTATTAAATTTACACCCCTTCGGGAAATCAAGGATAGCGGGCACCATCCCTTGAATCGGTTTCAATCGGTTTCTGCCGAAATGGGGCAACGATTCAATAAGTCCCACCGTATACGGATTCATTGGAGACTGAAACAGCGATTGCACGTTCGTATACTCCATAACCTTTCCGGCATACATCACCGCAACATGATCGGCCATTTCGGCAACAACACCGAGATCATGGGTAATGAGAAGAAGAGACATGTTCCGTCGGGCGGACAGCCGTTTTAACAGGTCGATCATTTGAGACTGTACCGTTACGTCCAGAGCCGTGGTCGGTTCGTCGGCAATCAATAAATCTGGATGGCAGGAAAGCGCCATGGCAATCATGACTCTTTGACGCATACCGCCGCTCATCTGATGGGGATAATCATTTATCCGCTTTTCCGGTGACGGTATTCCCACATCCCTGAGAAGCGCAACGGCCGTTTCAAGCGCTTCCTTCTTTCTCATGTTTTTATGAATCTGAAGCGGCTCGGCAATCTGAGCCCCCACTTTAAAAACGGGGTTCAACGACGTTAACGGTTCCTGAAATATCATGGATATGCAATTTCCCCGAATCTCCCGCATTCGCGATTCTTCAGCAATACTCAGGTCCTCCCCATTAAATACAATACTGCCGGACACAATTTTCGCCAACGGAACGGGCAACAACCGCATAATCGAGTATGCCATCATGGTTTTTCCGCAACCGGACTCCCCCACCAGTGCCAGAGTCGCTCCCCGGTCCAAAGACAAACTCACGCCACCGACAACGTCACAACAGCCGTCTTCAAGCGATAACCGGGTATACAATTGTTTAATATTCAATAAGTTTGCCGACATAAGATTAAATCAATAAATAATTCCCGGGAACAAATTATCCCTCATACATAAAAAACCCATCCTAAAATATAATTGGGCGCCATTCCAGACTAAACATAAAATATCCGTACATCCCCGGCAAGAAAAATAAAAACCGGATTCAAAATTGTAAAACACATCCATGCACCAATTTACGAGAGAGCGGCAAATCCAGACCAGGACACTTCCTGCCGGAAGCGGCGTTAGACAAGAAGTTCCTTGACCGCAGCAATAAAAACCTTGCGTTCAAACGGTTTTCGAAAAACCCTGTCCGCACCGAGATTTTCGGCCATTTCCAGTGAATCCTTGGGATCATAACGGCCGCCGCCGGAAATAGCAATGATTTTAACATCCGTGCTGATATTTCTGATTTCAAGAATTGTTTCGATACCCTCTTTGTCCGGCATGATCAGGTCCGTTACCACCAGATCCGGATTCTGACATTTATAAATCCGCAATCCTTCGGCACCATCCGCGGCAAGTGCTACGGTATGTCCTTCACGGATCAGCATTTCGCGAATCATTTCTCTGGCCTGCAATTCGTCATCGATAACAAGTATCTTGGACATAAATACACCTTTCTGCTTAATCGAGAAATTGTCGGACCCTTCTAGCCAGGACGGATTTCGTCACCGGTTTCTTCAGCACGGCACAGATACCGGCTTTCCCATTCAACGCATTCGATAAATTATCAGAAAAACCGGTACAAAGAATCACGGGAATATCCCCGCGAAGTTCATTGACCTTTTCGGCCAGCCGAATACCGGTCATATCCGGCATGGTATAATCCGTAATAACAAGATCGAAAACTTCCGGCGTATGTTTAAAAATACTCAACGCCTCCGTCGAACTGTTGACAACCGTCACCGAATATCCCAGGCGACCCAGCATTTCGTTGAACATGTTCGCCACGGCAACCTCATCATCGACCAGAAGAATTCTTTCGGAACCACCGGGCGCCCCATGCTCTATTTGTTGATGATGTTTATCCGGTAAATCCGAGACCTGCGGAAGATAAACGGAAAAAATCGATCCCTTCCCCAGTTTGCTTTCAAACCGAATGTCGCCTTTACAGCTTTTAACGATACCGTGAACCACGGAAAGCCCCATTCCCGAGCCCTCACCCGGTGGCTTCGTTGTAAAAAAGGGATTGAAAATCCGGCTCATCACCTCCGGCATAATACCGACACCGGTATCCACAACCGACAAAATAAGAAAACGACCAGGTAAAATACCGTCATATTTATTAATCTGGTCCTCACCGATATAGGCCTCCTGAAGCGTTACCCGCAGATCACCGCCATTTTCGCGCATCGCATAAGCCGCATTCGTGGCAAGATTCATAATCACCTGGTGAATTTTCGTTGGATCGGAATAGACACGATCGAAATCAACATTAAAATCAGTGATGATTTTAACGGTTGCCGGCAATGTTGCTTTCAGGAATCTAACCGTTTCCTTGATGATCGGTATCAGATTTATCGGCTTGTTGTCATGTTCGGTCTGACGGCTGAACGCCAGTATCTGATCCACGAGATCCCGGGCCCGCTGAGCAGCATACAGAACCTCCTGCAGGGTTTTATACGGACGGCTCCCCTCGGGCACATCATCCAGAGTAAGTTCCGTATACCCCATCACCGCGGACAGAATATTATTAAAATCATGAGCAATCCCGCCGGCCAGAGTACCGATCGCCTCCATTTTCTGCACCTGACGCAGCCGCATTTCCAGTGCCTCCTTCTCGCTTTCAATTTCTTTTCTTCGCGTAATATCCCGTATACAGGAAACGGTTCCATACATATCCCCGTTATCGTTCAGCAAAAGAGACGCATTGGCCTCGATATGACAAAGCGATCCGTCCTTTTTCAGCCAGAGCATTTCAAGCCCGCTGGCGGTTCCCTCGGAAAACAGCATATCTATCCAATCCGAAATATGAAAACGATATTCATCGTCGCGCTTGCGAAAGGGATACAACTCGGATATATGTTTGGCCACGAGTTCATCACTCTTGTATCCCAGCATGTTTTCAAAAGCCGTATTCACCTCCCGAATATTCCCGGCATCATCCGTAATCAATATACCGTCACTCAGGGTCTGGTAAATTTTTTCAAGATAGCCTTTCGCATCCTGAATTCGTTTTTCAGTCGCTTTTTTATCGGTAATATCACGAATAACGGCCACCGACCCGGTTGACCGACCCTCATGATCCTTGAGCAAGGAAATATTCATCTCTATCGGGAAAACCGTTCCATCCTTTTTCTGCCAATATGACTCGTAATTTTTCACATACCCGTTACTGAACAGAACATCAAGCAGCGGCGTTAGCGCATATCCTTCGGGAATAAAATCGGGCCCGGTTTTACCGAGCAATTCATCTTCCGAATAACCAAGCATTCGGGTAATCGCAGAATTGGTCCTGATAATTTTTCCCTCCGCGTCGGACACCACCATCCCGTCCGGCAGCGTCGTCAACAGGTTCTCCAGAAAATCCCGCCCGTCCTTGATTTCATCCGCCGTTTTTTTTCGCTCGGTAATATCCCGAACAATCGCGCTGAAAAAAGTTTCTCCCCGAATGGTCCAGGAGGAAACCGATATTTCCACCGGAAAGAGGCTGCCGTCCCTGCGCCGGCCATAGCTTTCAATGTGACGTTGAAACTCCTTTAATCGGCCCTTTTCAAAATACTGATCCCGGGCATTCATATATTCATCCGATTTTATGTGCGGCACCAGCTGAACAAAACTGGCGCCTTCCAGCTGGTCCCGCTTATACCCGTACATGTCCAGAGCCGCGTGATTGATGTATACAATATTTCCGTCAAAATCCGTTGTAAAAACACCGTCCGTCATGGATTCAGCGATGGCCTTGAACCGTTCCTCGTTTTCCTCAAGAGACAACAAATTCTTTTCCCGAAGCGTAACATCACGGACCGCGGCTACCGCGCTGGTGATTTCGCCATCACTGTCTTTTATAAATGTAATATTGGTCTCAATCAATATGGTGGTCCCGTTCTTTTTTTGCCAGCAGGAAATATAATCGTTAATCCGCCCGGTTTGCATATGATCATAAAGATGTTTTTCGGGCTGATAATCAGCGGGAACAAAATCCTTCGGATGTCTGCCGATAATCTCTTTTTCCGAGTATCCCAAAAGCCTCACCATGGCACGGTTTACCCGTGTAATGGCCCCGGTTCCGTCGGTAACAACGATTCCGTCTGAAATGGTATTGAAAACATCATTTAAAAAAGCCGCCTGCGCCTCTTTGACCGCCGTTTCCCTTTCACGTTCCGATATGTCACGAGGCTGTAACTGAAAACGCTCTAACCGCGCACAGCGTTGTCTCAGTTTGTTCAGCTCTGCAATCAAATCCCGCTTTGTTCTTCGTTCATCCTGCATGCCGACACACCTCTTTATAAAACGGTTCCATCACTCCGTTTCGGAAAAAACATGATTGTCCGGTTGAATCGCCCGCGTACGGTCTTTACCCGTTTGCCGGTCCTTTTCCGCTTTATCAATAACCGTCTGGCACTTCACACAATAAATCGCACAGGGCACCGCAGACAGCCGTTTTAGAGGAATCTCCGCACCGCACGCCCCACATATGCCATAAGTCCCCTCCTCGATTTTTGCGAGCGCCGAATCAATATCATCGATCTCTTCAGACCGGTTACCGATGATTCTGGCATCAACATGCTTCAAAAGCTCATCCACCGACCGGTCGGGATTATCCTTTAAAACCTCGAAGGTCAGCCGAATATCATCATCCAGCCTGTCGCCCAGCGCCTTTTTAATATCGGATAGAAGTTTTATTTTTTTTGCAACCAGAATTTTCTTGAATTTATGATTCACCTGATCTTCCATTCCAGCTCCCGTCAAAATATTCAGCGGTTGCAACGGCATCAAATACATAAAAAGGAGCTCTCTTTAAAAGAGCCCCTTTTTTTATTCAGTAATGTCTGTTTTGTTCTCATCGTGCAAAAACAGTTGCGTAATATCAAACACCCGGATAATTACGTATCTTCTCTTTCCGCCTGAATGGCCCCTTTTATCATAAAAATCCAGATAAACAGCAGCAGATTGGCCAGACCTTTAAGCACGAACGAAGCGCCCGGTCCCAATTTGTCAAAAAGAAATCCGCCGGCAGCCACGAAAAAGATAGCACCGATCGGCTGCATGGTATTCAAACCGCCCAGGATACTGCCCACCATGCTTTTGGGTGACGCATCGGTTGCCAGCGTGTTGGCACCGGCAATGGATCCTGCCATGCCGACGCCGGCAAGGACAACGGCCACATATATCATCCAGCTGAAGGGACTGGGCGCAACGGCAATCAGCAGCATTCCCGCTGCCGCACCGACCAGCGAAAGCAGAATCGTGGGGATCCGGCCCCACTTATCAAGCAAAATACCGATCACCGGGAATGCGAAAAGAGAAACAACCCCCATCACGATCATCGGTATCATGGCCTTGCCGGTTGCCGCACCGGAAGTCAGGCCAAATTTATCCGCAGACTGAACCGACCAGGTCACCAGAAAAGTGGCCAGAATAATGATATCCGCCCGAGTAATTAACGAACACATATAACTGACCTTCAGAGAAATACTTTTTTTCACCACCGGGAAAACCTCTTTCAGCCCCCCCTTCTTCACCTGGGCCCGTTCAGGCATACGGTCTTTCAAAAATATCCAGGTAAAAACCATCCCGATAACTGCAAGAATCGCCGCGGCATTGATTCCGGAAATAACCCCCATTTTCTTGACAATCACGCCAAATATTCCGAAAACCAGAATAGAAGCCAGGCCCATGGCCACACCGTTGCCGGCCATGCCTTTACCCCGGTCTTTTTCATAAGTATAGTCCGCAACCATGGTAATAAACTGCGGATATCCCAGAATAAGTCCGATCCCGATAATAAACCGCATGATATAGGTCACCAGTAGACCGGGGGCAAAAGTTTCAAATGCCGCCGCTTTATCAGGCATGAAACTTAATGTGGCGCAAACAGTTGCCGCAAAACCGGATGGAATATTCAAGACTTCTGCAATTGCGTTTGATATTCCGAAGCAATAAAAAGCAATCGCCATGACAACAAAAGAAAAAAAAGCAAGAATCTTTCGGCCGGTCTTGTCGGAAAGCGCCCCAATGGCCGCCACGAACAGCAGCGTTGCGATCTGACTCATATTCTGTAACAACCCATTGACGGAACCGGCAAAATCAGGATTGATTTTAATGATTTCCTTTAAAAACGCCGGTTGAATGATCGCCGGAATACTCATGAACATTCCAATGATAAATGTGCAAAAGAAAAGAAAAAAGAAATTGGTCTTGCTCAACTCCGGCGGTACTTCGATTCCGGCAAACTTTGGTGCATTTTCGGCTGGCTGCTTGTTTTCCGACATAATCCCGTCTCCTGTTACATGTTTTTGAATCGATAAAAACCGTTAGGGGTTTATTCGTTGGATCATTATAATTTATACGCCGGGAGAGTCAATCAAAAATGCAGAACCAAATATCATATATTCCTGGACTTTTTCTGTCGTCAGCCATCCATCATTAAAAGTTTTATCAAATAACTTCACGCGCACTTGATGAGGAAAATTTTCTTTCTTTGATATGAATGATTACGAATAATATAAATCAATTACACAATTTTATTGTGATCATAGGCCGAATGCGCCGTGCTGTCAAGTTAGCGAATTTTTAAATTTTAGATGTTGTTTTAGACTGTTACAACCACCAAAACACAATTTTTATCTATCTGTTCTTTTTCAAGTTGCAGACAACCAAATTTATCTTGTTTTTTCTTGCGAATAAAATAAAATGTTTGCCTAATTAAAATATAATCAACAGTCCAAAATTAATCCGAAAGAAACGCAAATGATCAAAATCAACGACCATTATCTCAAACTGAAAGCCTCCTACCTTTTTTCCGACATTGCCAAACGGGTATCGGAATATTCAAAAAACAATCCGGATAAAAACATCATTCGACTGGGGATCGGGGATGTCACCTGCCCTCTGCCGAAGGCCTGTATTGAAGCCTTTCACACGGCTGTCGATGAAATGTCCGAGGAGAAAACATTCAGGGGCTACGGTCCCGAGCAGGGCTACGGATTTTTAAGAGAAAAAATAGCGGAAATCGATTTTAAAAAACGCGGTGTTCCCATATCAGCCGACGAAATCTTTATCAGTGACGGCGCCAAATGCGATACCGGAAATATTCAGGAATTGTTCGATCATAATATCCGCATCGCCATTCCGGATCCGGTATACCCCGTATACCTGGACACCAATGTCATGGCCGGCAGAACCGGTAAAAACCAGAATGGGCGCTATCAGGGCATTTGTTATCTCGATTCAACGGAACAAAACGGTTTTGTGCCGGACCTTCCTGCAGATGACGTCGACCTGATCTATTTATGCTTCCCCAACAATCCCACAGGTGCTACCGCCACAGCCGAACAACTGACAAACTGGGTCGATTACGCCCGAGACCACAATGCGTTGATTCTTTTCGACGCGGCCTATGAATCCTTTATCCGGGACACCTCTCTGCCCCACAGCATATATGAAATTGACGGCGCGGATGAAGTGGCCATTGAATTCAGAAGTTTTTCCAAAAACGCCGGGTTCACCGGCATCCGCTGCGCATACACCGTAGTTCCCGAGAAGTGCCGTGCCTTCACCACCGGCGGCAAAAGCACCGGCCTTCACCCGCTGTGGCTGAGACGCCAGAGCACGAAATTCAACGGCGTTTCCTACCCGGTGCAGAGAGCGGCCGAAGCCGTCTACTCCGAAGCCGGCCAACAACAGGTAAGAGCCTTGACCGATTATTACCTCAAAAACGCCGCCCTGATCATTGAAAAGATGTCCGCACTGGGCTTCTCCTGCACCGGGGGTGATAATTCGCCTTACATCTGGATCAATGGCCGGCGCGGGTCCTGGGAATTTTTTGACCTGCTGCTGAATAAAGCCGGGGTCGTCTGCACCCCGGGCGCGGGCTTCGGCAAATGCGGTGAAGGGTTTATCCGCATCAGCGCTTTCAACAATTACAAAAGTGTGGAAAAAGCCATGGAAAGAATCGGCCGGGCCATTTAACGCAAACAGCATTCATACATTCACGGCGTGCCATTTGCTGCACATCGTTCTTCAGACAAAAATGCAGACGGCTGAACAATATTTTTATTCTGCATAAAACGGATCAATTCTCCTGTGGACCAGGGTTTTTGCAGCACCAGATCCGCAAGTTCTTCAGCTTTGCCGATTCTCCAGATAATATTTAAGCACTTCAAGTGTCCCGTCGGCACTTTCACCGGATGCGAGCACACCGCCCGCCGCTTTGACCACCGCAAGCACTTCCGATGAAGCATTCACCGGACAGCCCACATTCGGGGTGACCTCGCCGCACAACATGGTAATATCGTTCAGGCCGTCACCAACGGCAATAATATCCTCGCGCGCCACTTTAAAATAATCGGCCGCCGCCTGTAAAAGTGCGGCCTTGGAAAATGAACGATGCAGCATAAATGACCAGTCATGATTGCCCGACACCTGGGCCTCCGGAAACGGCGCCAGGAAGTCGTTCATCATCTCTCGCAACTTATGAATATCCTGGCTGTGGACCATATAGGCAAAAACAATTTCATTGACCACACGGTCCAGAACGGTAAACCGGCTTTCAACGGCCTGCTGCCATTCCGCAAAATATGGGGTAATTTTTTGCCATAGCTGTTCATGTTTAGCGATTTGACGATCGTTCCATTCATCCCAGGAAACATAGACACCGTCTTGATTCAGCAGATAAATAAACCGCTGAAGGCTCAGAACAGCAGCCGGTCTCTGCGCCTTCGGAAGCCTGTTCGCCACATCAAACAGTGTTTCGGCATACCGGTCCGAATTAATGATCCACTGCACACCGTCATGATTAAAGGATCTGAAATAATCGATCAGCACAGGATCAATTTCAAGATGCGGTTCATACCGGGCACAGGTCCCGTCAAGGTCCAGTGCAATCAGTTTGTTTACTGCAGCATTCATAAAAAGGTTCCCGAAAGAGCCGAAAGAGCCATTGACTAAAAAACGTATTTTTACTAGATTTATAACTATAACGTTTTACCCGGACACAGACAACATTTTTTTGAGGATCACATGCCTATCCTTCTGGCCGGAATCGACATCGGCGGTACCATGATCAAAGGCGCCCTGTTTAATGAGCACGCGGAATTAATAAAAAGATTTGAAACACCTTCCTTTCCCGACAAAGATTCTGATAAATTCATAAAAAACATTATTTCCTTTATCAACAGTATGACAGCACAAAAAATCAGTGCCGTCGGCATCGGTATTGCCGGTCTGCTCGATCCGTCCAGAGAAGTACTGATGGAGTCCCCCAACCTGCCGCGATTGAAAAACCTGCCGCTGAAATCCAGAATCTCCGCAAAACTGAATATGCCGGTTTCCATTGAAAACGATGCCAACATCGCCGCTTTGGGGGAACTGTCCGCCGGTGAGGGAAAAACCATCGACAATTTTCTGCTGATGACGATGGGCACCGGTCTCGGGTCCGGTCTGGTCATGAACCGGCAGCTGGTTATCGGAGAAAGCGGAAAAGGTGGCGAATTCGGACATATGATTGTTCAGCCGGACGGTGAACTGTGCGGCTGCGGTAAAAAGGGCTGCCTGGAAGCTTATGCCTCGGGGTCGGCCATGATCCGCATGGCGAAAACAGCGCTCAAACAGGGCCGCCCATCCCTGCTCATGGACATGTATCAGAAGGATCCGGACCTCATCACCCCCAAAGCCATCTACACTGCGGCCGAAGACAACGATGCGCTGGCTCAGGAAATATTCAGGACCACGGCCAAATACCTGGCCATCGGCATTTCAAATGTCAACAACCTGCTGGACATCCATACCTTCATCATCGGCGGGGGAGTGAGCAAGGCCTCTCATATTTTCAGGGAAGGACTTTTACACCAGGTCCGGGATAACGTCTTTGCCGTCTCCCGGGATAAAATAAAGATCCGCATCTCCAAGCTGGGCAATGACGCCGGCATCCTGGGCGCAGGGTATCTGGCACAAAAAGTTATGATTGATGAATGATGATTTATGATTGAAAATCTTAAATCTTGAATCTTAAATCCTGAATCCTTTATTTTTTCTGAAGCCGTAACTGGCCCCGGTAGGACTTGATGGTGCGGACGGCCTTGCCGTTACTGAAAATCCGGACCGCCCCGGTGGATTCGGACACGACCACCGCGACCGCATTGGTATGCAGGGTAATGGCCGCGGCTGCCGCGTGACGGGCGCCCAGACCGCGCATGGGGGAAGTCTTGCCGCTGTCGGCATGAAGGAACATGCCGGCGGATTCGACAATACCTTCACTGGTGATCAGAAAAGCGCCGTCAATCGATGCCAGCTCTTTGATGCTTTCCTGAACCTTGTCGTCAAAAACACCCCGTTCCTCTTTTTTATAGCCGAGAAACGGGTTGAATATCATAGATTTGGAATGTTCCAGCACATGATCGGTATCACCGATCACAAAAAGGGTCCCCACCGGCACCCCTTCCCGACCCTCCTGACCCAGTTCGATAGCCAGATTCACCATGGCAAACAGCACCTCGGCCGGAATATCTTTACCGATCCGCTTGAGATCTTTAGGAGAAATGGGACTGAACTGCTCTTCCACCTTTAAAATCCGCATGGAATCCAGCAGTTTATAACCGCCCAGACTGTACAGGCACAGCACCCGCTCCCCCTTGACCAGCTTGCCGGACTCGACCGCGGCGCGCAGAATATATTCCAGACGATCGCTGCGAGCGACAAAACTGTAATCACAGAGAAAGGTCTCCACCTTGATTTTATCCGCCAGTTTTTTCGCGGATACGGTAATAATAAACTGATTCTTGGCATAGTGCGGCTGAACCGAATTCCACAGCACCAGATTTTCACACACCACCAGGATTTTCTTGATCTTCAGCTTGTCAGCGACAGCCAGTGATTCCTCAATTAACGTCTGGGCTTCCTTATCCGCTTTTGGTGTTGCCATCATCCCCCCTGTTTGTTAATTAAGATAGTTCGCACCGGCAAATGTCAGGATGGCGTCCCTTTCAATCTGAATCGTCGATCTCAGGGCATCACTGCCCGAATCCTCGAGCATGTCGAATAAATCATTAAGCGACAGGGCAAACATGAATCCGGCCTTACCCGTGATCAGATATTCCGGAATTCCGGCCACCGCGTAGAAAAGGGTCTGAATGCACTGGGCCAGGATGTCGGGATCGGTGATGGCCAGGGCAAACACCTCCCAGGAATGCGTATAGTACAGGTCCGTCCAGCGCTGCCCGGCCCGGGATTTTACCAATACATTATCCCTGAAACTGTAGAATGTTTTCAGACTGTCGGTTCCGAAAAGCGCGGAGATCAGGCAGGACAGATCTGGTTTGACCGAAAAGTTGTGCTCCGTCGCTTCATTTTCGCTGATATACAGGTCGGTGTCGATATCGTTCAGGAAATACCAACTGGCCCCCACGGTGTAGGGCTCATCACCGGCCGCCAGGGGCAGAATATAGTATCCGCCGCCGGAGCTGAGCGTGCTGGCCCCGTCGGACAGAATATCATCACCGATAAACGCGGCCACTGTGGCATCGTCCACGCTGTACAGATCAAAACCCGGTATCAAGAGGCTGAGCGCATCCCCCAGGGTATCATTCAACAATGATTCAAAGGGCTCATTGAGAAACGATTCGATAAACCCGTTTTTCACCTCACCCTTCAGATACCCGAAGTTGCTGGCCTCGGTGGAAATATCATACTTTCCGCCGCTGCAGTTTTCCTGCGTCACATAGATGTTGACCACCCCGGCATCCACATTTTCTATGGTAAAAGCGCCGGGTGTTGTCGAATTGGTCCAGAACGTATCACGCAGATCCGAACCCGCTTCATTCTTAACCTCAACCTTGTAGCAGCAGCCGGTACAGGACGTTGCCGTTCTCGAAAGTACGGTCGTTTCAGAAACAGGAAGAGTAATAATATCGCTCTCTCCCGTCACCCGGGAAGAGGCGCCGGTAATGGTAAACAGATCATCACCGATCACCGTCTCGGTCCCCGTCGTTACCACCACATCCCAGGTGCCGATCAGGCTACCGCTGGTAACGGCTTCCGGTCCAAGAATGGTCAAATTCACCACCAGATATTCATCACCGTATAAAATAATATCATCGCTGTCCGTGGTATAGGCCACCGCAAAACCCGAGTCATTGAGAACCTGGACCACGGACTGGTCCTTCCGGAAGTTGGTGTTACTGCCCTGAATAATCAATGTGATGACCTGTTCGTAGGAAGCACTGGACGGCTGCACCATCACGATACTCTGGGGAGCGCCGGACGGGGTAAATTCAAAGGTCAGGGTCTGTCCGTCGATCCGGTTGGTAATGGTCTGCGACGCATTATCCGACGGAATACAGTCTACCTTTTTATCCTTCAGGTTAATCACCGCCGGCGTACTGATCCGGTGACCGAAAATGTCGGTAGCCGTCACCATGATCGGTACCGGACCCACAACAGCGGGCACCAGTCCGGTCTGATTAAGATAGTAGGTGGGAATGTCACCGCCAGCAGCAGCCGCAGCGTCCTTGGTTGCCTTGAACTCGAAAGTGTATGTCCCGTCATTGGCCTGGCCGTCATCATGCAAACCGTCATCATACATATCCTTGATATCGACTTTAGCGGACGCGTTGTCTTCCAAGTACAATCCCGACAGGTCGATGGTAACGGCATTAATCTTGTTCAAATCCGGCTCCACGCCGGAATCATCGGTTGCCACAATTTTTGCGGTAACGGAAAGATAATTGCCGCCGTCGTTTTCCAGAACGGAGTTGTTCGACAGCGAGACGTTCACCTTAATATCCGCCTCGCGGTCATCATCGGTATCTTCCCCGATGCAGTAGAGATATCCGTTGTCCGCCCCCACATACAAAAGATTGTCCGGCCCGATCGCCGGAGAAGAACGGACCTTCGACAGGGTCTGGTAACTCCATTTCTGGGATCCGTCCGGATAGAGCGCATAAATATTGCCGTCATTGGACCCGAAATAGATATCGCCGTTGCCGTCCACGGCCGGAGAAGATTCAATACTGCCATAAGTAGGTGCCGACCACTTGAACCGGCCGTCACTGTCATACGCGTAAAGGTTACCGTCGGCGGACCCGACATAAACATAGATATTTCCGTCATCATGATCGGCAACCGCCGGAGATGTCAGTTTTCCGGACCCCACATTTCTCTGCCAGATCACGTCCCCTTGCTGATCATCTCCTGAGATATTTTCTTTTAAAGCATACAGTTTGCCGTCCTCCGTGGTCACGTACACCACCCCGCCGTGCACCGCCGGAGTGGAATCCACATCGCCGTTCAGGTCGAACTTCCATTTCAGAGCGCTGTCGGTATTGTTATCCGTGGGATTCACGGCATAGATATAATCGCCGGCCCCGAAAAAAAGCGTATTGCCGTAAAAGGCCGAAGATGACTTAACAGCATCGAAAGTCGGAACATCATATGACCACGTCTGTATTGTATTCCACAACTCAATTTTTTTGCTGTTGTCATTAATAAAAGATTCATCGGGATCAAGGTTGATCCCTTTGACATCACCATAATTGGTTCCCAAATAAGCCGTATTCCCGTTAAGTAGCGGAGACGACAGAACATCCCGATTCAGGTCGCATTTCCACAGCAACTCCCCGTCAGAATCGATATAGTAAATATACCCGTCTTCGGTCACGGCCAGCAGATTGCCGCTGCTGTCCACAGCCGGAGAAGCAACAAAGGCATCGAGCTTTTCCTGGTACACCCAGCCGGATCCGCCGGACGGCTTGATCGCCGCCAGGCGCCCGTCTTCCGTGCCGACATAAATCCGGCCGTCACTGCCGATCACCGGCGAAGCGGTCACCGGCGCCGAATCCCCGTAATAGCGCCAGCGCCAGCGCAGCTCGATCTCGTCCGGCGGGCCGATCTTTGTTGTTTTGCCGGTCCGGGCGGAATTTCCCCGAAACATGGTCCAGGAATCGAAAGACACGACAGTGCCGTTATCGTCGGCAGCGACATTGGCTGAAAAACTGAAAATTAATGCTAAAACGGATAGATATAATAATAGACTGCGGAATATACTTAAGCTGTGTTTTTTAGTCATGAATATATTCTCTAATTGGCTAAGGTCAGTGTCATGGTCATATCCACCGGGTAATCAAAATCATCCCCGTCATGCTGGCTGTCAAAGGGAAACTCATTGATAATTGCTGAAAAAATCACGCCGATGGAAAAAGGATTCAGGTCAACACTGTAATTCACATCTTCATACCCGGCGGGAATCCGGAACGGCAGAATCTCAAGTCCCAGCGCCAGCGATCCCGCACCGATGAAAAAACCCGAGGTGAACCAGGTAAACTCGTAGCCATCGTCCCCCAGGGGAGAGATGTTTACGGACAGTTCATGAACCTGCTCATCCAGAGCAAAGGCGAAAATGACAGCCACATGGCAGGACAGGTCCTCCCAGAACAGCCCGTTGTAGCGGAAATTCAGCGAGGTGGATTCGCCGGGATACAGCAGAACAAGATCAGTTCCCGCGGGAAAGTCATCCGTCCGTTGCCGGGCCGCGGCCGGGGTCAGGCAAAAAATGAAAAGCAGAAACATACACCATAGCTGGTACCGCAAGAACTTGGAAAACTTTTGCATAGGACCTGTTCCGATAAATATTTGAATGTTGACCGCAAGTGCTTCACGCGGCAAATTTTAAAAAATTATATGTAATGCGCAGGGGTATGTCAATGAATCTTTTAGCTAAATACCTCATATTACATTTCTTTTACATATATTGCCAATCGCAGCAGCCTGCAGCCGGAAGATTTCCAACATATCATTTAAGACGGTAATTTATGAGCAAATTCATAATTTTTATTGATATCAAAAAAAAATAATGGTATTATTTCTAATTATCAAGATAAGTCTTCAAAACACGATCAGGAGGATTTCATAGATGAGCAAAGTATGTGAAGTTTGCGGCAAAAAAAGACAGATCGGTTATAACGTGAGCCATGCGCATAACAAAACCAAAAAAGTATGGCAGCCCAATATTCAGAAAGTCAGGGCCCTACACAAAGGCGCTGTCAAAAGAATCAACGTCTGCACACGCTGCATCCGTTCGGGACTGGTGCAGAAACCCGTCAAAACCACTTACAAACCGGCATCGACAACAACAGCCTAGGGCCGGTGCCGGTTCACACTGATCACGCCCTTCACCTTTTTTACCGCCTTTTTAATCGTATCCAGCTGCTCCAGACCGCTGACCTCAAGCTGAAACAGGTTGACGGCTCTGCCGCCGGGCAGCGTGCGCACATTCGCACTCATGATATTGACTTCCGAAGATGAAATGGTTGTCGTGATATCGGCGAGAATTCCTTTTTTATCTTCACAGAGCACCTCGATGGTTACCACGGCCACGTGATGGCAACTGTCGTCCCAGCGGGCATCGATCCTGCGATTGATTTCAATCGCCTTCATGAAGGAACAGTTGGCCGTATGAACCGTCACACCCCGCCCTCGGGTAATATAACCAACAATTTCATCTCCGGGAATCGGATTGCAGCATTTGGCCAGGCGAACCATCACGTCGTCCAGGCCGTCGATCTTGATACCGGAAGCATCACGCCGGGTCTGCCGCCGAACGGTCGGCACCTTTTTTTTGTCCGGGACCACATCTTCCTGAAGATCCCTGGGCAGAAAGCGGTTTAAAATCTGGCGGTACGTTTTGGTCCCGCATCCGATAGCCTCCAGCAGATCATCAACGCTTTTAATGCCCTCTTTTTTTAGTTCCTCGAAAATATCGCCCTTCTTGACCAGGCGGGTAAAATTGAGGCTGTGTTTTTTAAACTCCCGTTCGCAGATCTCACGCCCGGTCCGAATATTCTTTTCCCGGTCCTGCTGTTTCAGCCAGTGGCGAATCTTGGTTCTGGCGCGCATGGTCCGGACAAACTTCAGCCAGTCCCTGCTGGGATTATGGTTGGCCAGGGTCATGATCTCAACCACATCCCCGCTGTTCAGCTTGTATTTCAGGTTGACGATATTTCCGTTGACCTTGGCACCGACACACTTGTGCCCCACATCCGTGTGAATCCGATAGGCAAAATCAATCGGGGTGGATTGCCGGGGAAGCTCGATGACTTCACCGGCCGGCGTAAACACATAGACTTCATCGGGAAACAGATCCATGCGAAACGATTCAAGCAGTTCCCGGGAATCACGCGTATCCTTTTGCGTTTCAATAATCTGTTGCAGCCACTCAAAGCGCTGATCATCCTTCTGTTCGATTTTACGGCCTTCCTTGTACTTCCAGTGCGCCGCGATGCCGCGCTTGGCCACCCGGTCCATTTCATGCGTCCGGATTTGTATTTCGATGCGCTGGCCGTACGGACCGATCACAATGGTATGCAGCGACTGGTACATATTGCGCTTGGGCAGGGAGATATAGTCCTTGAACCGCCCCGGAACCGGTTTCCAGATAGAATGAAGAATGCCCAGGACTTCATAACACTCCTTGCGCGAGTCCACGATAATACGAAAAGCCGTGATATCATAAATCTGGCTGAAATCCAGATTCTGATCCTTCATTTTATTGAAAATACTGTGAATATGTTTCGGCCGCCCCAGAATGGTGGCCGCAATGCCGAACTGTTTGAGTTTTTCATCGATAATCCGAATGACCTCCTGAACATACCGCTCCCGCTGTTCGGAAGTCACCACCAGCTGTTGTTCGATCTCATGGTATGATTTTTCATCCAGATAGCGCAGGGCAAGATCTTCGAGTTCCTTTTTAATAAAAAATATACCCAGACGATTGGCCAGCGGTACATAGATATCCAGGGTCTCACGGCAAATCGCCGCCTGCCTTTTCTGAGCCACATATTCCAGTGTCCGCATATTATGCAGCCGATCCGCCAGTTTAATAAGAATGACGCGTATATCCTTGGACATGGCCAGAAGCATCTTGCGAAAAGTTTCCGCCTGCCGGTCGATGCGACTTTTATGCGTAAGCTTACTGATCTTGGTCACCCCGTCCACCAGGAAGGAAATTTCCTCGCCGAATTTTTCCCTTAATTCTTCCAGCGTGGCATAAGTATCCTCGACCGTATCATGAAGAAGACCGGTAGAGATCGTATACTCATCCAGGTTCATCTCTGCCAGAATCATGGCCACCGACAAGGGATGACTGAGATAAGGCTCACCGGAAAGGCGGGTCTGCCCGTGGTGCACCTGCGCGGAAAAAATGTAGGCCTTGCGGATCAGATTGAAGTCGGCATCCGGGAAATAAGATGAAACATGATCGACAATATCATTAATACGAACAATTCTGGGTCTGTTCATGTGTCTGACCGAAAAGCTTAAAGATATTCCAGAACGGCTGAAACGGCGTCTGCCGTCAAAACCTTGCTGACCTCTCCTGTTTTCCTGATTTTAATATCAACCGTATCCTCTTTAACGGCGAATTTGCCCACCGTCACCCGAACCGGAATCCCGATCATATCGGCATCCTTGAACTTGATCCCGGCTCTTTCGTCACGATCATCGATAATAACATCCACCCCTTTTTCGAGCAGCGCCTGATAAATCTGATCGGCAATCCGCATCTGACCCGCATCACTGGTGTTCACCGGAACCACCATCACGGAAAAAGGCGCAATCGCCATGGGAAAAATGATACCGTCATCATCATGCGACTGTTCAATCGCGGCCGCCACGGTCCGTCCCACGCCAATGCCGTAACATCCCATCACCATGTCGATGGACTTGCCGTCTTCATCCAGATAAACCGCATTCATAGTTTTGGAATACTTGGTCCCCAGCTTGAAAATATGTCCGACCTCGATCCCGCGAGTCGTGGACAGGGCACAGCCGCATCGCGGACAGGCGTCACCGGCACCCGCAAGGCGGATATCCGCGAACTCGGACACCTCGAAATCCCGTTTGTAGTTCACATTTATCACATGGATATCCCTCTCGTTGCCGCCGGTAATCATATTGATTTCACCCATCAGACCATAATCGGCGATTATCCGGACATCCTGAAGGCCCACCGGACCGGCAAAGCCCCGCGGCGCGCGGGTCAACTTTTCAATCAGGTCTTCTTCCGCCAGTTCCAGATAATCGCAGGCCAGCAAATTTTTCAGTTTAATCTCATTAATTTCATGATCGCCCCGAACCAGCGCTACCACAGGACCATTAGAACTGTCGAACACAAGCGTCTTGATCAGCTTTCTGGACGCCGCCTTTAAAAATCCGGTCACCTCTTCAATCGTGCGCATATTCGGCGTCTCGACCCGTTCCAGCGCCTTGAAACCTCCGGACGCAGTTTCCGGGCTGTCCGGCTTCAGAATTTCGGCTTTTTCGGTATTGGCCGCATAATCACAGGAAGAACAGGTCACGATGACATCTTCACCGGTATCGGCCAGCACCATAAATTCATGTGAAAAATTACCGCCGATGGGACCGCTGTCCGCCTCCACCGGCCTGAACTTCAAGCCCAGTCTTTCAAAAATCCGTGAATAAGCCGCGTGCATTTTCATATAGCTGACTTCAGCACCTTTTTCATCAATGTCGAAACTGTAAGCGTCTTTCATAATAAACTCGCGCGCGCGCATCACACCGAAGCGGGGACGAATTTCATCTCTGAACTTGATATGAATCTGATACAGATTAATCGGCAGCTGACGATAGGAGGAAATCGCCCCCCGGACCAGGTCCGTGATCACCTCCTCATGAGTGGGCCCCAGACAGAATTCACGATTATGCCGGTCCTTTAAGCGCAGCAGTTCTTTCCCGTACACATCCCAGCGGCCGCTTTCCTGCCAGAGTTCAGCCGGCTGGACAAAAGGCAGGGTCAACTCCATCGCGCCCGCCCGGTTCATTTCTTCCCGAATAATCTGGGTCATTTTCTGAATAACGCGCTCGCCGAGCGGCAGCATCGAATAAACACCGGCCGCCAGCTTTCTGATCATTCCGGCACGAAGCATCAAACGATGGCTGGCAACCTCGGCCTCAGCCGGATCTTCCCTTAAGGTCGGAATTAAAAAATTTGAGTAACGCATTTTACAAAAATATCCTTTCCTGATATCAAATAATGTCGGTTTTCAGACTATTTTATCACCACCTGAATTATGAACTGTCTATTTTTAACTCTTAGCAGTTTCCATCTCAATTTTTTCTATTTCATCTAGAAAATCGGAAAGCATCCTGTCTTGCGGCACCTTTTTTATAATTTTGCCCTTTTTAAAGATCACCCCGTATTTCCGACTACCGGCCAAACCGATATCCGCTTCTTTGGCTTCGCCGGGACCGTTGACCTCACAGCCCATAACGGCTACTTTAAAATCCGATTTAAAACGGGTAATTTTCCTTTCCACGATTTTGGATATTCCAATCACATCCACCTGCTTACGGCCGCAGGTGGGACAGGAAATCAGCTCAGGTCCTTTCCGTCTCAGATTCAGACTTCTTAAAATTTCGAACCCGGCATGAACCTCCCGAACCGGATCCGCAGACAGAGACACCCTGAGCGTGTCCCCGATCCCTTCATTCAAAAGAATGCCGAGCCCCACGGCGGACTTCACCGTCCCGGAAAAATCGGTTCCCGCTTCGGTAATGCCGACATGCAGCGGATAGTGGATCATCTTGGCAATTCCGCGGTAAGCGTCTACAGAAGTCATCACATTGGAAGACTTGATAGATACCTTCAAATCCTTAAATCCCATCTCCTCGATGGCCCGTACATTTTTCAAAGCACTCTCCACCAGCGCGGCCGCGGACGGATGACCGTGTTTTTTTAAAATCCCCTTTTCCAGGGAACCGGCGTTAATCCCCACGCGAATGGCTATCCCCGCAGCCGCCGCCCGGTAAACAACTTTTTCCAACCGGTGCCTGTTTCCGATATTCCCCGGGTTAATCCGAATACAGGACACCCCGGCATCAATGCTTTTTACCGCGAGTCGATAATCAAAATGAATGTCGGCAACCACCGGTATATTTGTTCCGGCAACAATTTCCGGCAAAACAGCAACGGCGGCAGCATCCGGAACCGCGACCCGCACAATATCACATCCGGCTTTTTCCAGCCTTCTGATCTGACGAAGTGTCCGCCGAACATCACGGGTATCGGTGTTTGTCATGGACTGCACCGTAATGGGTGAACCGCCGCCGACGGCCACAGCGTCCAGATAAATTTTTTGGGTCCGTTTTCTTGTCATGATAAATCAGCCGTTATTGTTGAATACCGTTTTCCAGCCGTAGCGAACCGATGACTTGTCCAACACGGGACAGACCGTTCTTTTGCAGGTATTCCGCGATCCCGTCAATAATCGCCGGGGGAGATTTCGGTTCAACAAAAAGCCCGGTCCCCACCTGTACCGCGCAGGCCCCGCAAATCAGAAACTGCAAAGCATCGACGGCCGTCAAAATACCACCGACACCGATGACGGGAATAGAAACGGCCTGAACCGTATCCCAGACCATTCGCAGGGCCAGCGGACGAATGGCCGGCCCGGACAGACCGCCGGTGATATTCGCCAGCGCCGGTCGTCGGGTATCCACATCCACCACCATGCCGGTAAACGTATTGGTCAATGAAATGGCATCGGCGCCGGCAGCCTCAACCTGGACCGCAATCGGCCGAATATCGGTGACATTCGGGGTCAATTTAACAATCAGCGATTTGGTCGTTACCGCGCGAATACGCCGAACAACACGTCCGGCCATCTCAGGATCCGTTCCAAAAAAAATTCCGCCGTCTTTGATATTGGGACAGGATATATTGGCTTCGAGCGCTGAAACGCCATCTACACCGGACAATTTTTCCGCCAGTTTCACATATTCATCAACCGTGTTACCGTAAAAATTAACGATAACCGGACAATTAAATTCTTTAAGGCCGGGCAGTTTCTCATTAACAAAACTGTCATACCCGATATTCTGCAACCCAATGGCATTCAACATGCCGGCGGGCGTTTCAACAATGCGCGGCGGTGGATTTCCCGGAGCGGGGGTCAACGATATTCCCTTGGTCACAAAAGCGCCCAGCCGGCCCACTGGAAAAAAAGGCGCGTACGCATCACCGTATCCGAACGTCCCCGAAGCCGTCATGACCGGGTTTTTCAGCACAAGACTGCCGATTTTTACCGAAAGATCCATTAAACTTTACCCAATCCATACATTATGCGGTCCGGCCGGTAATTACAAACCGATTTACCGGTACCGGATAATTACCATTTGATGTCAGCCGCGTCAAAAACAGGTCCGTCGGCACACACCCGCTTATACCCGGCGGAACCACAGAAAACAACGCATCCCAGACAGGCCCCGACACCGCAGGCCATCCTTTCCTCGAGAGAAACCTGACACGGCAAACCGACAGCTGTTGCCAATTGACAGACCGACCGCACCATCGGCACCGGACCGCAACAGCAAATCGATGCGAACATCCGGCCGTTCGGCATGTCCGTGTTCAATCTCTGCTGCACAGCATCCGACACCGTACCGTGAACCCCAATGGAACCGTCATCCGTTGCATAACAAACATCCTCAGCTGAAAGACCGAAGGACGTCACCGGCACCAGAGTTTTTTGTGAAACCGCACCGTAATAAAGCCGGAAAGGATGCCCTTCCCGTTTCAGGGTCATGGCCAGAAAAAAAAGCGGCGCAATCCCCATTCCGCCGGCAACCAGACAAACCGGAATCTTTTCAGCAGTTAACTCAAAACTGTTTCCCAGCGGTCCCAGAATATTCAGAAACTCCCCGCGACGACAACGCGCAAGCAGTTCCGTGCCCCGGCCTTTCCGCTGAACCAGAATACCCACCCGGTCCTGATCAACGGTAAATACGGCAAATGGCCGGCGCAGCAGCGGGTCCAGACCATCCCCCGGTCTAATCATCAGAAAATTACCCGGTGCGCAGCAAGCCAGATACGGAGCTTTAAAAATAATATAAAAAACACCGGGAGCCAGCTCTTCACAGGAAACCACTTCTGCAGATACAACCTCAGCCTTCAAAAAACACCTCTTGCCAAGTAAAAATTAAGTGATACGTTTAAAGTACGTCTCAAGATCCAGAATCATCAACACGGCATCTTCACGCGGATTGACATAATATCCTTTACGAACCCCTGTTTTTTTAAACCCCTGTCCGGCGTAAAAAGCAATCGCGCTGTCATTTGACACCCGCGTCTCAATAAAAATCACTTTCGCGCCTTTGGCAGACACCGCCCTGGCCAGGTAAGCCAGCAGTTTGGTTGCATATCCATGTCGGCGGAAATCAGAACTGCAGGCAATTTTGTTCAGGGTACACTCACCGGCAACCGTCCAGGCCGCGGCATAAGCCGCCACCCGACTGCGTTGTCCCACCAGCAACACATAACAGTCACTGTCAGGTTGACAGGTTTCCTGAAAAAACAGTGTTTTCGTCCAGGGGGGCGAAAATGCAGCCTTTTCAATCTCAACAACAGCATCAAGATGTTGAACCTCCATTTTATCTATCCAAACCCGCATTTCCGCAAATCACCGCAAACCGATAACTTTCCCGCTATTTTCCGGGCGGCTTGTCCTTTTTTAATATTTCACTGGCAATACAAATATTTTTTCGACCGTAGGTTTTGAGATCTTTTGCCAGCGTTTTCAATTTATGTCCGTTCTGACGCAGGGTAATCAATCTTATCAGTATCGGCAGATTAAATCCGGTAACCACCTCAACCTTGCCGCTTTCGAGAAAGGAAAGACTCAAATTGGAAGGCGTCCCGCCGAACATATCTGTCAATATCAACACCCCGTCTCCGTCATCAACGCTTTCAATGGCCCTGGAAAGTTTTTTCAGGGCTTCTTCAGGAGGACGCTCTATATCAAAACTAACGGCACAAAGGTTCTCGACCTCTCCTGAAATTAATTTGACAACGCTGAGCAGCTCTTCAGCCAAATGACAATGGCCAACAATCACAACCCCGATCATAGACATTCCCCCGTTATAAATCTGTAATTATATCTCCCGATTCCGCAAATATACCCGGTGGCGACCTCGGGAAAACAGCTTTTGCAGATACGATGCCACCGCAACAGAACGATGTATCCCGCCGGTACAGCCCACCGCAATCGTCAAGTATGACTTGCCCTCCCGTTCAAACAGCGGAATTTGATACGAAAGGTAAGATTCCGTCATCTTCAGATATTTTTTTGTTTCTTCCGCGTTAAATATATAATCAATCACCGGCTCGTCATTTCCCGTTAAATGCTTAAGCGATTCAACAAAATAAGGGTTCGGCAGGAACCGCACATCCAGAACGATATCCACATTGTGGGGGACCCCGTATTTAAAACCGAAAGACATGAAGGTAATAACCATTTCCCTTTTGGCAAAACCTTCAAAATACTCTTCAAACAAGCTTCTCAGCTGATGGACATTCAAATCCGAAGTGTCAAATACCGTATCCGCGTCACGCTTAATCTCTTCGAGAAGCTTTCTTTCCGCCCGAATTCCGTCATTGACGGCGCCACCTTCGGCAAAAGGATGCTGCCGGCGGGTCTCACTAAAGCGTTTAACCAGCATATCATCTGAACAGTCCAGAAAGATCAGCTTTATGTCATATCCTTTTCGGTCCATCTCCTGCATCGTTGTCTGAAAAGGGTTCAAAAATACCCGGCTCCTGGCATCGACAACAAGTGCTATCCGGGAAATATCCTCGGAAGAACTCTGGCACAGTTCCACAAAAACAGGCAAAAGCTGAATCGGAAGATTATCAATACAGAAAAAGCCCAGGTCTTCCAGTGTTCGCAAAGCCGTACTTTTCCCGGAACCAGACAGACCGCTGAGTATGATAATACAGTCTTCTTTCATGAACTGCTGTTTCACTCCTCAGAGATGTCTGAAAACAAAATATATATTGTTAATCCTGAACGCGGGGCAAAAGGTCACAGCCACATCCCTGCTGCTGTTTTCAGGCAGAAAGTGTTTTATCTTTATCAATGATAATCCGAAGTAAAGATTGTTGATCTGATTCAGATAAAAGATTTGACTTGAAATCCTTCTCGCGCAACATTCGGGAAAGACGCGCCAGCGCTTTAAGGTGCAGTCCGGCGGAATCAGCAGGCGCCACGAGCAAAAACACCAATGTTACCGGTTTGGCATCTATGGCATCAAAATCAATACCTTCGCTGCTTTTACCGAACAACAAAATAATATTATCCAGCCCGTTAAGCTTACCGTGGGGAATGGCAACACCATCACCGATTCCCGTGCTGCCGAGTTTTTCCCTTTCAAGGAGAGCCTTCAAAAGATCATCTTTATTGACATCCGATTTCTTGAAAGCCACGCATTCAACCAGTTCCTCGAGGATCTGTTTTTTTGTCCGTCCCTTGAATTCCGGGATAATAAATTCTTTACAAATCAGTTCACTAAATTCCATTTTTACAAATTCTCACACTTGTTCTCAATTACAGATTAACATCAATTCCTGTTTTCAGGTTCAATCAACCCCAGATAACCGTCCCGGCGCCGGTAAAGGATATTGACTTTATCCGTAGCCGAATTCCTGAATACCAGAAAATCATTATCCACCCGGTTAATTGTTTCCACCGCCGTTTCCAGTGATAAGGTATCTACCACAACACTTTCAGTTGTCACAATTTTACTTTCCGCGGTCAGATCCTGGCCCTCAACAGACAGCACATTATGCCTGGCCTTACGGTGCTGATCCTTGTGACTGGTCAATTTGTCCTTGTACTTTCTGGCCTGGCTTTCAATCTTATCCATGACCTGGTCGATCGCGGAGTACATATTATCTTCGGATACCTCCTTGGCCGTAATTTTGCCCTTATTGACATTGACATTGACTTCCGCGATATGCCGTCTCTTTTCAAGGGACAGGATCACCTGTACTTCATTCAAATTCGGAACATACCTTTCAATTTTTGAAACCTTTTCCTCTGAATAAGTTTTTAACGCGTCATTGGGTTCAAAATGTCTGAAAGTTACGGTCATTCCCATAATCACTCCTTTAATAAATTAGTTACTTGTGAACCTTTCTTCGAGAAGAAGAAAGGATACCCAGCATTTCTCTGTATTTTGTTACCGTCCTTCGGGCAATACTGATACCCTGCTGTTTAAACAGATCGGCAATTTCCTGATCGCTGTAAGGCTTTTGCGGATTTTCACTTTCTATCAGCTCTTTCATCCTGTTTTTAACGCTTTCAGATGCAATCGCATCTCCACTACTCGTGTTCAGACCACTGTTGAAAAAATACTTGAGCTCGTAAATCCCCTGAGGCGTATACACGTACTTATTCGTTGTGACTCTGCTGATATTGGATTCATGCATATCAATATCTTCAGCCACATCCCGCAGAACCAGCGGTTTCAAATGCGCGGGGCCATAATCAAAAAAATCACGCTGAAACTTGATGATACTTTTCATAACATTGACAATGGTACTTTGACGGTGATACACGCTTTTCACCAGCCAAACGGCCGATCGGATTTTTTCCTGTATGTATTCCTTGGCTTTCTCCGAATTAACCGCATTACTGGTAAGCATTTTCTTGTAAAACGAATTAATTTTAAGCTTGGGCTGACCGTCTTCATTTAAAACTACCACATACTCATCACGGACTTTGTAAACATAAATATCCGGCGTAATATACTGAGTATCATTTTCATGATACACTTTTCCCGGACGCGGGTCCATGTTGGAAATAACTTCACACGCGGTAACAACATCTTTGACGGAAACCTGTAGAGACTTTGCAATCACCTGATATTTTTTTCTTTCAAGATTTTTAAGATGACTGGTCAGGATATTTTTAACCAGGGTACTGTCCCCGGGAAGAAAATCCGCCTGCGCCAGAAGACACTCCTGAAGATTCAATGACGATACACCGACCGGATCAAAACGTTTTATTTTCGCACGAACTTTTTCAACCAGCGGCAAATCGACACACGTGGCCACCGCAATTTCATCAATCGTAGCTTTCAAATACCCATCCGCATTCAAATTACCGATGATATACTCGCCCACCTCCATTTCCTTGACGCTCAGATCATGCAGCCGCAACTGCCAGATCAGATGATCAGAGAATGTGTCTTCGCGGGTAATGATAGAATCAAACTGCTCTTTCTCTTCACCGCCACCGGTATAGGTGCCATAAGACGGACGAACCGTGTTATCCACATAATCCTTCCAGTCAAAATCATTTTTCATTTCCGGCAACTCAACATCCGGTGTTTCGGAACTGTCGGCATCGGTCGAACCCGACGATGTGTCATTTTCCTCGGATTCCATTTTTTCATCAAGTACGGGATTTTCGTCGATCTCCTGACGAATAAGATCGGACAGCTCGAGTCTTGACAGCTGCAGAAGCTTTATGGCCTGCTGCAGCTGCGGCGTCATGACCAGTTGCTGTGACAATTTTAAGTGCTGTTTTAATTCAAAAGCCATTTTCCAAAAGACCTGTTACATACTGAAATTATCACCCAGGTAAATACTCCGGGCCCTGTTGCTTTTTACGATTTTTGCCGGCGTTCCCTCCTCGAGGATTCTGCCTTCATAGACAATATAAGCCCGGTCACAAATCCCCAGGGTTTCACGGACATTATGATCGGATATCAGCACACCAATGCCTCTTTCCGTCAACCGGGAAATAATATTCTGTATTTCCTGGACCGAAATCGGATCAACACCGGTAAACGGTTCGTCAAACAAAATAAATGCCGGGGAAGTTACCAGGGCACGGGTGATTTCGACCCGTCTGCGCTCACCACCGGACAGCAAATAAGCCTTGCGCTTGGCAATATGTGATATTTTGAGTTCTTCGAGATGGGCATGCAACCGCTCAAACATTTCCTCCCTGCTGATCGGCAGTGTCTCAAGCACCGCCATAATATTCTCTTCAACCGTCAGCTTTCTGAAAATGGAAGTTTCCTGGGGCAGATAGGTAATCCCCTCCCGGGCCCGGACATACATGGGATAGTCCGTGATTTCTTCATTATTATAAATAACCCTGCCTTCGTCCGGTTTGTATATTCCGACAAACATGTAGAACGTCGTTGTTTTTCCGGCACCATTGGGACCAAGCAGGCCGACAACCTCCCCCTTTTTTACATTCAGAGAAATACTGTCCACCACGCGCTTTTTACCGAAACACTTTACCAGACCATCAGACCGCAAATATGCCATTAATAAAATTATCTCCCCGTGACCGAGCCATTATCCATATTTTAATTATAGTATATTCTCAACCAATAATCATTAGGCATCACCATCCAGGAAAGCATTAATGAAAAAAAAGGTCGCATCACCGCTTCATTTTATTCGGATAAATAGTGGCATTGACCCGCCCCCCGGGGCCGCCTTCCACAACAGTTCTGTCCTCTTTCAAAAACACGGTGATCTTTTTCCCCTGAATGACATTATCGCCCTGCCATACTCTCGGATTCCCGGTGACGACTATTTTTTGATCCTGATTGTAAAAGATAATCGATTTACCGATTGCAATTCTTTCCCCCTGTGTCACCTTTACGCTGCCGAAGGCCGAAATGCGCTTAAGATCACCGGAAGCATTGTAAAGCACATCCATATTGTCGGCAAACATGACGATATCCCCCTGACGCGCAACCACATTACCGGAAAACAGTATCCGGTTTTCACTGTTATCATACTCCAGCGAATCAGCATTAATATTCACCGGACTATCGATCTTGAACATTCGTTTTTTTGATGTTTTCTTTGTTTTTTTCTTCGGCCCGGTTTTTTCATCCATCGGTAAATCAGATTCCGGCCGGTCCGCCGCGACAAGGGCCGCCTCCGATATCTGCGATTCAGCCGAAACCGAACCCTCGTCAACAGCAGCGTCCTTCACCCCGGCAGCTTGTGAAATCTCTGATTCCTGCAGCCGGGGAGCACCGGCACTTCCGTTATCCGGTGAAACCGCCGGCACCGGTATATCGGTCGCGGCAACTGCAGGCACTGTATCACCTTCCTCCGCTTCCAGAACAAAAATAAAATCGTCATCCATGTCCGTTCCGGCCGGTTGCACCTTTAACCGCTGTGACGGTGGAATAAAAGCGGACTTGTCCAGAATAGTCAGTTCCAGCTTTCCGGCCAGCGATTCAATGACACGGTCCGTTTCAGAACCTTCGGCAAAAGACTTGGCATATTCCCGCGGCGGAAAATTATTATACAGTTGAACATCAACACTGGTATGGTCCCCAATCCGGGTAATACTGCCGAAAAGGACAAAATTCACGCCCAGCAACCGGGAAATTTCCTGCAATGAATCCGCGTTCAGTTCTTTTCCGGAAGACGTCAGAACGGAAAGAACTTCTTCACGTTTACTCAGATATATGTAAGGATTCAAGGACAGCTTAGCGGCGAGCATATCCGCAAACTCCTGGCCCAGACCAGGCTGGCCGGTTGCGCTGAACACCTCAAACGGAATAATTGCGACTTTTGCCGGAATGCCTTTTTCGGCCGGCACGGACTCCGGAAGGATCAAACATACAAAAAGAAGCAGTGGTAACAGGTACCTGTTATTTAATTGCATTTTGTGACGCCCTCACATTATCGAGTATCATTAATTTCTTTTCGGCGATGTTAATCACAACACCGACACCTTCAATCGAAATATTTTCTCGATTGATCACAACCTTTTCTTTGGTTGTCATCAGCCGTTTTTCATGATCGTAATCCAGCTTGTTTGTCTGAATAACCGTACCATCCGGCAACTCACCCGTCACATTGCCGGACAACGCGATATCACGGCTACGGGTATTAAATCGGCCGGTCGCACCCTTCACGCGGTAAACCTTGTTCTCCGAATATATGGCCACCGAAACTTTTTCAAGAGCCAGCAAATCCCGATCTTTATAGTACAGGGCCGTTTCGGCCGACAGGTCCCACACTTTTATATTATTCTCGTTAACCGTGCTGTAATGAACCTCATCGAGTTTAATCGTTGCGGTTTCGGATTCATTGTCCGCCGGAGAATCCACCGGAACCACTTCTTGCTTGCCATTACCGAAAAAAGATATACCGACCACTGCCAGGATGACCAGCAGACCTGTGACCAGCAATATTTTTCGCAGTCTTTCAACCAAAACCATATTCTCTGTAAAATCTTTTTACCCGCAAGTCCGCCAACCGGCACATCACACGAGCCCGGCTTTTAAAATATCATGTAAATGGACAACGCCCTCAATTTTTTTATGGTTTTTTTCCGAAGGAATAAAAAGCGCAGTAATGGAAAAATCCTCCATCATCTGGAGCGCTTTGGCAGCAAGTTCCGTTTTCGCAATCCGTTTTGGAGATGTCGTCATAACATCTTTCGCCACCGCAGACAGAAAATCAGGGTTTTTTTCAAGTCCGCGCCGAAGGTCCCCGTCGGTAATAATGCCTAAAAGTTCATTCGCGCGGTTACAAACTGCCGTCATTCCCAGACGTTTTGAAGTCATTTCAATCAAGGTGTCTTTCATCAGCTCGTCTTCATAAACAACAGGAACAGCGTCACCGGAATGCATCAGATCCTCAACCTTCAGCAGCAGCTTCTTGCCCAGAGCACCGCCGGGATGCAGAATCGCAAAATCATCCTGCCCGAAACCCCTTTTTTCCAGAACGGTTACCGCAAGCGCGTCTCCCATCGCCATGGTCGCCGCGGTACTGGCCGTCGGCACCAGGCCCAGCGGACACGCTTCCTCTTTAACGCCGATGTTTAACACCGTATCACCGTTTTTGGCAAGTGTCGAATTCGGACTGCCGGTCATGGCAATCAGACGAATGCCCTTGCGCTTGATCAGGGGAAGAATTCGTACAACCTCCTCGGTCTCTCCGCTGTTGGATATCGCAATCACAACATCCTGTTTTGAAATCATCCCCATGTCGCCATGAATCGCTTCCGCCGGATGAAGAAAAAAGGCCGGTGTTCCCGAACAGGCCAATGTGGATGAGATTTTATTGGACACCAGCCCGGACTTACCCATTCCGGTCACGATCACTTTCCCCTTACAATCGAGAATCATATCCACCGACTTGATAAAATCTTCATCCAGTTTATCTCTTAATGCAAGCAGTGCTTCCGCTTCTATTTCAATGATTCTTTTTGCCCGCTCAATCACCTTTACCCGCTCCTCTCAGCCCATTGTTTAAATTAACCTTGCACAGCCACCGATTTGACCTGGGCAAGCAGATCCGCCAGGTCCGTCAGTTTTATGGAGTTCGGACCGTCACACAATGCATCGTCCGGAGACTCATGGACCTCCAGGAAAAGTCCGTCAATTCCCACTGCGGCCGCTGCCCGGGAAAGCGGAAGCACAAACCGACGGTCTCCACCCGATGCGATCCCCTGACCACCCGGCAGTTGCACACTGTGCGTTGCATCGAAAACAACAGGACAACCCATATCCCTGACAATCACCAGCGAACGCATATCCACCACCAGGTTATGATAGCCGAAGGATGACCCGCGTTCAGTGACGACAACATTATGATTGCCGGACCGGGCCGCTTTTTGAATAACGGAACGCATATCTTCCGGCGCCAGAAACTGACCTTTTTTTACATTTAGCGGTTTTCCGGTCCCGGCCGCCGCCACCAGCAGATCAGTCTGTCTACTCAGAAAGGCCGGAATCTGAATAATATCCAGGACCTCCGCCGCCGGCTTTATCTCCGCCACTGCGTGCACGTCGGAGATTACCGGAACATGAAAAGACGCTTTTACTCTGGCCAGAATGCGCAATCCCTCGATCAGTCCCGGACCGCGAAACGAATCGATGGAGGTCCGGTTGGCCTTGTCATAAGACGCTTTAAAAATAAACGGCATCTCCGCCTGTCGGGCAATATCGCGGATTTTTTCCGCAAGCGCCAGCGTCCGCCGTTCATCCTCAATGACACAGGGGCCGGCAATCAGCACCATCGGTTGATGACCACCGATAACAACATCGCCGATGGTTATTTTGTGAACAGCCGTCATTTGAATTATCCATATAAAAATATAACCGCCGAAATATTCAATGGCTAAGCAGTCTTTCTCTGCGCCCAGGCGGCCGCAATAAAGGCCTTAAACAGGGGATGCGGATCAAAGGGGCGAGACTTAAACTCCGGATGGAACTGACACCCCAGAAACCACGGATGGTTCCCGATCTCGACAATCTCCACCAAATCGGCATCCGGACACAAACCGGCCATATTCAGGCCGGCGCTTTCAAGCGATTCTTTATAGTCATTGTTAAATTCATATCGGTGACGGTGCCTTTCCATAATCGCTGAATCGGTGTAAGCCTGGCAGGCATTTGAACCGTCTTTCAGATGACAGGGATATTCTCCCAGACGCATGGTGGCGCCGAGATCCGAACTTTCATCCCGGGTCTGAATTTCCTGTTTTTGATAGTCATACCACTCCTTTAACAGCAGAATCACCGGATGCGGCGTCTCGGGATCAAACTCCATACTGTTGGCATTTTCCAGGCCGCACACATTCCGGGCAAACTCCACAACCGCCAGCTGCATGCCCAGGCAAATTCCCAAAAAAGGTATCCTGTTTTCCCGCGCATAGCGAATCGCCTCGATCTTCCCCGGAATTCCCCGGTCACCGAAACCACCCGGAACCAGAACACCGTCCACGTCATTAAACAGGGCTTCACATTCTTCCGGCGTAATGGCTTCCGAATCAATAAATTTTAGCTCCACTTTGGCATTATTGGCGATTCCACCATGCAGCAACGCTTCGTTCAGACTCTTGTAGGAATCCACCAGATCAACGTACTTGCCGACGATGGCAATCGTGACCGAATTTTCAGGTTCGGTCAAAACAGCAGCAATCTTCTGCCACGGTTCCAGCCGCGGCGCCCGGGTCCAAATATTCAGCAGTTCAACCACCTTTTCATCCAGACCTTCCCCGTGAAAATTCAATGGAACTTCGTAAATTGAAGAACAATCCTTTGCCGTAACAACACAATCATTTGAAATATTGCAGAAAAGTGCAATCTTGTCCTTTATATCCTGAGGTAGAAACCGGTCAGACCGGCAAATCAGAATATCCGGCTGAATACCGATTTGAAGCAGCTCCTTCACGCTATGCTGGGTCGGCTTGGTCTTCAACTGCCCCGCAGTGTTGACAAACGGCACCAGCGTCAAGTGAATATAAATCGCATTACCACGTCCCACGTCGATTTTAAACTGCCGAATGGCTTCAAGAAAAGGCAGGGATTCGATATCGCCGACCGTGCCCCCGATTTCGACGATCGCAACGTCTACATCTTCGGCCACCTGTTTTATCTTATCTTTTATCTCGCCCGTGATATGAGGAATAACCTGAACCGTTGCCCCGAGATAACCGCCTTTTCGCTCACGGGTAATCACGGCATCATAAATTTGACCGGTGGTATAATTGTTCCGGCTGCCCATCCGGGCGGTGGTAAACCGTTCGTAATGCCCAAGATCAAGATCCGCCTCGGTTCCGTCATCGGTCACAAAAACCTCACCATGCTGCAGCGGATTCATGGTTCCGGGATCAACATTGATATAAGGATCAAGCTTCAAAAAGGTCACTTTCAGGCCCCTGGCCTCCAGCAGCGCGCCCAGAGAGGCTCCGGCAATTCCTTTCCCCAGTGATGAAAGCACACCACCGGTAACAAAAATAAATTTAGGTTTCACTTTTTTATGATCCCTTTCCATGGCAAGACCCCCCTCTCAACGGATAGTGGACATCAGCCTTTCCACCACAACAATATCTTCGGGTCTGTCCACCCCCACCGGAGCATAATCCGTTTCCGCAACTTTTATCCGGAATCCGTTTTCAAGCACCCGCAGCTGTTCCAGTTTTTCAGCCTGTTCCAGTTTTGACGGTTTCATTTTTGCCAGTTTAAACAGAAAATCTCTTTTGTAAACATAAAGCCCAATATGCCGGTAAAAGTCAACATCATTATTACCGTCCCGATCCCGGGGAATAACGGATCTAGAAAAATAAAGCGCGTAACCGTTGATATCGGTGACCACCTTCACAATATCAGGATCAGAAATTTCAGCGGCATTCCTTATTCTCGTTTTAACCGTTCCCATGAGAACGGTCCTGTTATTCAGCAGCGGTTCCACCGCCTGCTGAATTGTTTCGGGCGGAAGCATCGGTTCATCCCCCTGAACATTGACAATCAGCTGCGCATCTATATCCGCGACGGCTTCCGCAATTCTGTCGGTGCCGGCAGCATGGTCCGGTGAAGTCATCACGGCCTTTCCGCCAAAACGCTCAACCGTACGGAAAATATCGATATGATCGGTTGCCACCACGGTCAAATCGACTAACCGGCAACGGGCCGCATGCTCGTAAACCCATTGAATCATGGGTTTCCCCCGAATCAGGGCCAGCGGCTTGCCCGGGAAACGGGTAGACGCATATCTGGCCGGTATAACAACTGCACAATTCATAGTCTTTATTTCAATAAGTATCTACCGAAACCGTGATAGATCATCCTTCCCTTTCAGCCGCATGGCCGACTTGAAACAAATTAAAACAATAACAACCACGCCTAAAAATACAAGCCCCCCCCAATACGGCGGCTGAATGATCAGAAGCACAACATGATGCGTCATCGATTTAAAAAAACCGGCTTTTTCGATCGACGCAAGCGACACCAGGGGATACTCGGAAAGTTTTTGACCGTTCAACAAAATGCTGACGGTGCCCACCGCCTGATTTTCACGGATCGGCGCGTAAAATTTATCCGGAAAATGTTTTTGGATCTGAACTTCACCGGTGGCATCCCTCGGAACAGTGATAAACGCATTTTGCCGAATACCGAGGAGCGCCTTTCCTTTTTTCCCTTTCCAGACCGACATTTCGGCAATCCCCCGGCCGGCCGCAATCACCTCAACGGTTTTAAAATTTCTGAACCCGTAATTCAACAATTTCAATGCACTGTTTTCCCTGGCCCGTTCACCGGTACTGCCCAAGACCACGGCGATAAACCGGTCCCCGTTCTTTTGCGCAGTCGCAATAATGTGAAACCCGGCTTTGGTAAACCAGCCGGTTTTTAGACCATCGACACCAACGTCCTGCCACAATAGTCCATTACGATTCGATTGAGAAATATTATTGTAAGTCATTTTTTTAATGCTGTGATACTTAAGCACATCCGGATGATTTTTCAAATAGTAAACAGCTAACACGGCCATATCCCGGGCCGTCGTCATCTGGCCCTCGGCCGGCAGGCCGTGACTGTTTTTAAATACAGTGTTGTTCATGCCGATACGGGTAGCCTTTTCATTCATCCGTTCCACAAATACCGATTCAACACCGGAAATATGTTCGGACACGGCCACACAGGCATCGTTTGCGGAAACCACGGCAATCCCCTTAATCATCGTCTCAAGCGCTGCCGTTTTACCGACCTCAAGAAACATCCTGGACCCTTTGGTCTTCCAGGCTTTTTTACTGACCCGGATCTCATCATCAAGACTTAAATAGGATTCATCCACCGCGTCAAACACAAGATTCAATGTCATCAATTTGGTCAAACTGGCCGGGGGGATTGTTAAATCCGGATTTTGCTCATAAATCACCTGCCCCGAAACAGCATTCACCAGAACCGCGGACCTGGCCTTGATCTTGAAGAGTGGTTTGCCGGACCTGGCAAAAAGAGAAGCGGAGGAGGAAAACAGCAGGAAAATCGTTAGAAAATATATTGGGAAAAAGGTCTTTCTGAACATCTGGTCCACCGTTTTCTGTTCGATAAAATCCTGAAATTATAGTTTAAATATATGTTCATGGCAATAAAAAATAAAAAAACAAAAATTCATTTTAAACTTTTTAACATTATATTATTATAATTTATTATAATTATTATTTTATTTTATTAATTTATTCTACAATCAAAAAAAGTGCCAAACAACAATCATCGGCGCTGCATTATTATTCCCTTGACGGACGTCTCCGTTGTGCTCAACAATAGAGTCCGAAACAGACACGGCCCGCTATCCGCTTAATCAGAAAACAGGAATCATCACCTTGTCAACAGAACACGATATCATTCATCATATCAATCGCATCATCACCGATGCGAGTAATATTCTCATCGTCGTTTCCAATCCCATAGATCCCGACTGTATCGGAACCGGCCTTTCACTAAAATGGTATCTTGAAGAAAAACAAAAAACGGTTGAAATCATTCGCTACTTCGATATTCCCCATGAAATGTCATTTTTTCCGGAGATGGCAACAGTCAAACATGCCGATACTTTTCCCGACCTGAAAAAATTTCAGGCGGTTATTCTGGTAGACGGCTGTGACTGGACACAATTTTTCGGAGACCACTGGCAGAAAATACTGACCGAAATCAACATCAGCCGAATCATCAACCTCGACCACCACATTCCCGGCGATATTCAACAAACCATACCGGACAGCTGTTTAATTAAAAAAACATCATGCACGGCACAGTTATTATATGATTACCTGATCAAACCGGCACAGATGCAGCTCATTCCGAAAGTCGCTAACTATTTGTATCTGGCCCTTCTCTACGATTCCGGCAACTTCAAATATGAAATATATCCCGGGCAGTACCTTTTTGCGGAAAAGCTGATTCGCGCCGGTGCAGACCATGCCCGCGCCATGGATATCAATTATGATAAAAAAGATATCGATTTCATGGTCTGGGCGGTCGCCCATACGGAATATTTCCCCGATCTGAAAACGAGCCTGTTAACCCTGTCAAAGGAACATGTCCAAACACTGACACAAAAATTGGGCGCCAACTGGTCCGATTTTGATAAATTCTACAAAGAGAACTTTGAACGGCAAATCCATGGTTATGACTATGGCATTATCCTGATTGACAACCTGGACAATACCGTCCGCCTTGGCTGGCGGACAAGGAATTACGGTAAAACCGTCAGCATCAAGGAAACGGCAAACCGCTGTGGTTTTTTCACGGGTGGCCATCGAAATGCCGGCGGCGGCCACTTTAACGGCACCATCGAAACCGCCAAAAAAAATCTCCTGAATGGTATCCGATCAGAGATAAAACAGCCCACCGGCTACGATATTTCTTGAACGGGTGCAAGGCTCACAGAACCCGCTTATTCATACCGCAAAGCATCTATCGGGTTTAACAAGGACGCTTTATATGCCGGATAAAAACCGAAAAAAACACCCACGACCGCGGAAAAACCAAAAGCAACCATGATCGACAGCGGCGAAACAATCACCGGAAGATTGGCAAATTTCGACACCAGAATGGATCCGGTCTGACCGAAAATAATACCGAAGGAACCACCGATAATCGACAGGGTCATCGCCTCGACAATAAACTGCAGCCGAATATCCCAGGTCCTGGCACCCACAGCGATTCGAATACCGATCTCCCGGGTCCGCTCCGTCACGGAAACCAGCATGATATTCATAATGCCGATCCCGCCCACCAATAAGGAAATGGAAGCAATTGCGCCCAAAAGAATCGTCATCACATTTGTCAGACGAACGGCAATCTGCATCATCTGGGTCAGATTCTCCACGGTAAAATCATCCTCCTGCCCCGGAGCAATCCGGTGACGCTGCCGCAGCAAATCTTCGATTTGCTGTACCGCGTCATCCAGCACATCAACATTTCTGGCCTTCACCATTAAAAACTGCACCATTCCGGGAATAGTCCGGCCAAACAGTTTCTTTTGTGCCGTGGTAATAGGAACGTAAATCCGGTCATCCTCATCCTGACCGGTCAATGTCTGACCTTTCGGTTTCAGCACACCAATCACGGTAAACGGCACCTTTTTAATCCTTAGAATCGTCCCTACCGGGTCGATAAACCCATAAAGATTCTCCGCAACGGTATGACCCAGCAGACAGACCTTGGTCGAATTTCTCACATCCTGATCAACAATCGGTCGTCCTGATGCCACCCGCCATTCACGAATATGAAGAATACTCGGTGTTGACCCCAGAATCATGGTCGACCAGTTCTGATTGCGATAAATCACCTGTCCGGTACCGGTTTGCACCGGCGCAACATCCAGAACAGCGGGGCACTCATTTTTAATAGCTTCCGCATCAGCAAAAGATATAGTCGGATCCGTACCGGCCCCCATTCGCGCACCGCCGGAAGAGGTCGCCCCCGCCAGAACCATGATCAAATTGCTGCCAATAGTTGAAATTTCACCGGCAATTTTCTGGCGCGCGGCCGTACCGATCGCCAGCATGGCAATCACCGCCGCAACACCGATCACGATCCCCAGCATCGTCAACGCCGAGCGCATCTTATTGATTTTCAACGCTCTAAATGCAATTTTAAAGGTAATTAAAACATTATTCATGATTGTCAAGTAACTTCATCACTGATAATCATCCCGTCCCGAAATCGAATCAGACGACGACCATAAGCAGCAATATCCGGCTCATGAGTCACCAGAATCACCGTTATCCCGCGATTATTCAGTTTCTCAAAAAGCCGCATAATTTCAGCGCTGGTTTTGGTATCCAGATTTCCGGTGGGTTCATCCGCCATGATGATAGACGCTTCATTGACAATCGCCCGCGCAATGGCCAGGCGCTGCTGCTGCCCTCCGGAAAGCTGGTTCAGATGATGATCTTTCCTGTCCGACAACCCGACAATGTCCAGTGCAGCCAGTGCTTTATCTTTTCGCGCCCGCGGCGAAAGACCATTATAAAGGAGCGGCAGTTCTACATTTTCAATGGCGGATGTCCTGGGCAGGAGATTAAAACCCTGAAAAACAAACCCGATACGCCTGTTGCGAATAACTGCCAGTTCATCTCGGGAAAGACTCCCCACGTCCGTACCCTTTAAACAGTAGGAACCGCAGGTGGGCTTATCCAGACAGCCGATAATGTTCATAAAGGTGGATTTTCCGGACCCGGACGGACCCATAATCGCGACAAACTCTCCCTCCGCTATTCTCAGGGAAATTCGGGAAAGCGCATGAATCTCGTTTTCACCGAGAACATATATTCGGCTGAGGTCCGTTACTTCAATTAAATGCATCACCGCTCACCATCATCGAGAATTATTTTCGTAACCGACCAGGACCTCCTGCCCGACCTGAAGATCACCCGCCAGCAGTTCCGTATTCACGTAATCATCGATGCCGGGAACAATCTCTATTCGGCGAAGGTGACCGTTTTCCAGAACAAAAACACCCGGTTTTTCATAGACGGCAGATGCGGCTTCATACGCGTCCGGGTGGAACCGCAGAGCCGCATTCGGGACCTGAACCACATCATCCTTTACCGCAACAATAATAGAAACACTGGCCGTCATACCGGGCTTTAACTTAAGCTCGGGATTCTCCACGTGAATAACGACATCATAGGTAACCACATTTTGGACGATATTCGGAGAGTTCCGCACCTGAACGACCTTTCCGCTGAAAGGCCGGCTCGGATAAGCATCGACAATAAATTCAGCCGTCATGCCCTCCTCCACCCTGCCGATATCCGCCTCATCCACATTGGTGTTGATCTGCATTTTTTTCAAGTCTTCGGCAATGGTAAACAGCGTCGGCGTCTGAAAACTGGCCGCCACCGTCTGTCCGATATCAACGTTTCTGGAAATAACAATACCGTCCACCGGTGAATGGATCTTGGTATATTTCAAATTGGTTTCCGCAAAAGCAAATGCCGCTTCAGTTTGAATTACCTGCGCCTGAGCAACACCCACCTGACTTTTTGATACCAGATAATTTGTCTCGGCGGTATCAAATTCACTTTTACCGGCAACACCGTCATCATAGAGTTTCCGGATTCGTTCTAAATTTCTTTTCGCCTCGGCCAGCGTTGCCTGCGCCTGTTCTTTTGCCGCCCGTGCGGAAATCAAATTGGCGCGGGCCTGCTCCAACTGGGCTTCAAAAGTTGCCGGATCGATTTCAGCGATAAGATCTCCCTCTTTCACTTCTGAATTATAATCTACATAAATCGCCTTAATTCTGCCGGAAACCTGCGTCCCCACCAGAACCGTTGTCAGCGGATTGACCGTTCCGGTCGCCCGGCAAAGAGATACAATCTTTCCTTTTTTGATCTTTACTGTTTGATAAAGTACCGCCGGGTTCCTGGCTGCCAGGAAATAGACAGCGAGGAGTAATAGGGCCACACCAAACACAACCAGACATATTTTATTTTTCATCACATACCCCGAGACATGATTGCAGCAATATACAAATTTACTAGAATAGTAATACCGCGGCAGCCGATTGTCAATGGAGGACATTTAAACAGGTATGACACAGGGTAATAATTGAAGGATACCTAAAAAAGAGAAGGAAAGAAGGAAGGAAGCGGGCAAATAATTTATTGATCTGTTTGCGTTTCTATTATGAGGCTCTCACCCATAATAATAACTTGAAACATTTTATCGTTATTCAACCGATCAAATTGATTCGGTTCGGCGGGTTAACCACAATAAGTCGTGGTGAGATAATTTATTATGTTTTTGCCCAATATGTGATGAGCACAGACCCGCCTCCTTCCTTCATCTTAAATTATAGAAGATTATCACTGTATTTCAATCCCATAAAAATTAAAATCAGCCGCCCGCACAAGACAATCGAATTGTCACCGTCTACAAGACGGCAGGTTCAGTACTCCCGATAATTCGGGAATAAGCGAAAAACAAATAGCCCCGGAATAATGCTTCGAAAGCTGCGCGATCCTGTGGGATAAATATTCTTAACAGATTTGCAGACCCACATACTTCGTATAAAGAGGGGGGAATTTAGGCCCTGTAAGAGACAATAACAATTATCTTGAAAACAGACAACCTTATTGGATATTATAATTATCTGATTATAAAAAAGAGAAAAAATGAAATACCTTGAAATTGAAAACCATCATTTCTTCTACCGGATCTCAAAAAGGAGCGGTAACAAACATCCTGCGGTCATCTGCATCCACGGTTCCGGTGCCGACAGCGTCGTCTGGAGCTACCAGATCAGCAGGCTCGGCCGCCATTTCAACATAATAGCGCCGGACCTTCCCGGGCATGGCCGTTCAGACGGGAAACCGCTTCAAACCGCAATGGCTTATGCCCACTGGCTGAAAAAATTCACTGTAGCGCTGTCTATAGAATCATTTTACTTAATGGGCCACTCCTTCGGCGGGGCCGTTACCCAGGCGTTCGCTCATCGCTATCCTGAGAATGCTCAGGGGCTTATCCTGGCCGGAACCGGAACCCATTTCAAATTCTCCAGGATTTACGCAGAACTGAAAAAACAGGGGCTTGATATATCAAACAAGACTGTTCTGAAGGAATGTGCCGCTGCCGAAAACGTCCCGGACAGGTTTATGTCGAATTACGAAACATTAAAAAACATGTGCGGCAAAACCCTTCACGACGATCTTCTGGCCGCCGGAAAATTCGACAGCCGTTCCTGGATATCAGACATAAATATTCCCGCGCTCGTCCTGTGGGGCGAATATGATCAGATTACGCCCAAACAACTTCCCCTGGAGCTGTCTGAACGGTTGCCGTATGCGCAATTCAAAATCATTCCCGATGCCGGCCATGTTATCATGATCGACGCCCGTGATGAATATAACAATGCGGTGAAACGATTCATCAACCATCGGGACAAGGCGAATGTCTGAAATCGCAACCATACAAGAACTTTTTCCGGAACCGGTCATTACCTGGTGCTGCCGAATTCAGGATTATACCGCCGAACTCTTTAAAAATGAACTGTCCGTTGTTTCCAAAGCCATCGATAAAAGACGGTTTGAATTCAGCTGCGGAAGGTTCTGCGCCAGGAAAGCACTTCACCGAATGGGTCAGGAACCCGTCCCCATCTTACACGGCAAAAACGGCCGTCCTGTCTGGCCGAAAGGATTTGTGGGATCGATCAGCCACAGTTCCTGCTGGGCCGGTGCGGCTGTCTCACGATCCGAACAGATTTTCACTCTCGGCTTTGACATCGAAACCATAGACCGGATCAAGGCCCCCATCCTGAAAAGAATAGTAACGACCGATGAACGATCCCGGATCAATAAGATGACCGGTCACGCCCGTCAAATTTACGCAGCGCTTTTATTCAGCGCCAAAGAGGCTTTTTTCAAAGCATTCTCATCACACTACGCAAGACCCCTGAGATTTAAAGATATCAGCATTATTCCGAAACACAACAGCGCGGCCTTCAAAATAATCTTAAATGCCGACTTAACCGTATTTCTCAAGGATCATCCGGATCCGGTCTGCAGATATAAATTATACGAAAAAGATATCTTTACCGCCATCACCTACCCCGCTGAATAATACAGGACTGTATACACCATATCAGCCCACTGTTTACCCCAGCAGATAAGCGCCTGCCGCGGCTTTTCATTGACACATTCGAAACATTAACATATAATTAGAGTTTATCGGATAATTGAAAATAAAAACAATAATCAAATAGTTACTAATTTTTGGAGGAATGACACATGGCAAAATGGGCACTACTTTTCCCCGGACAGGGATCCCAGTACGTCGGTATGGGCAAGGACCTGGCCGAGAACTTCAAGGAAGCGGCCGATGTCTTCGCCGAAGCAGACGAAGCACTTGATGAAAAACTATCCACCCTCTGTTTTGATGGTCCTGAAAGCGATCTCAAATTGACCGCAAACACCCAGCCCTGCATTTTGACCGTCAGCATTGCGGCACTGAAAGTCCTGCAAAAAGAGACGGACATCACTCCGGCAATCGTCGCCGGTCACAGCCTGGGAGAATACAGCGCCCTGGTCGCCTCCGGCGCCCTGAAATTTGCAGACGCCGTAAGAATCGTCAGAAAACGCGGAACATTTATGCAGGAAGCTGTTCCCGTCGGTGTCGGCGGCATGGCCGCCATTCTGGGCATGGACACGGAAGCCGTTGAAAAAGTCTGCGAAGAATCCGCCCAGGGCGAATTCGTATCACCGGCCAACTACAACTGTCCCGGACAAATTGTTATTTCGGGACATATCGATGCGGTAAAACGCGCTGCTGAAAAAGCCGAGGCCGAGGGCGCCAAAAGAGCCGTCATGCTCCCGGTCAGCGCCCCCTTTCACAGTACCCTCATGAAACCCGCCGCGGAGCGGCTCCTGACCGAAGCATTGAACCCGGTTACGGTCAGCGATTTGTCCATTCCGGTACTGTCAAACGTGGAAGCCGATTTCTATCCCTCTAAAGATAAGGTAAAGGAGCTGCTGTCACAACAGGTGAATCATCCGGTCCGCTGGATCGAAGAAATGGAAAAAATGATGGCCGAGGGGGTCGATAGCGCCTTTGAAATCGGCCCCGGGAAAGTCCTGTGCGGCCTGATGCGTAAAATCAGCCGGGATGTCAAGATGAGTAATATCGACAGCACGGAAACATTAAAAGAGGCCGTTAAATCCATCGGATAAAGAACAGTTTCAACAGACAAAAAAGGCCCGCTGTCAGCGGGCCTTTTTTGTAATACCGGCAACAAGTATCAGCCGAGCATTTTTTCCACCAGAGCTACGGCGTCATTTAATGTTGCAACTTCATCCGTATCATCCTCGTCGAGCATCAGGTCCCACTCATCCTCGATCATGGTGAAAAGTTCAAGTCTTCCGGATGAGTTCAGTCCCACATCGGCCAGTTTCGCTTCCGGGTCGATCTGCGCATCCTGGTTGGCCAGCGCTTTTTTAACAAAACCCGTTACTTTTTCAACAATTTCCTGTCTATCCATCGATCATTCTCCTTAATAATAATTAATGAATGTCTACTTTCCGTATTTTGCCCAGGTAGAAGCAAACATCGCTTCTTCATCCGGCAGTTTTTCCGGAATCGGACGGGATACCCAGGTATAATTCAACCAGTTACGCCAGGTAATATTATCGGTTGAGCTGTTGTTCCCCCAGGTACCGCAGGCCAGCGTCATGGTAAACGGCATTCCGTTTGTCCAGGCACCGCTGTTCGCCAGGCACTGCGGCTGATTCACCATCAAACGGCTCACCTTGGCCTGCTCGGCCAGCTCTTTAATCCGATTTTCATCTTTGGTATGAATACCGGCACAATGGCCCTTACCGCGAATCTCATGAATTCTCTTGAGATAATCAATTGCTTCATCAAACGACTTGTATTTCCAGAGGGTCATGACCGTTGAGAGCTTTTCATCGGCAAACTTGTCCCCTTCAACCGGGTCTTCACCAACGACCATCAAAAACTTGGTGTCTTCCGGAACCCCCAGGTCCGCCACCTTGTTGGCAATGCGGATCGGCGGACGGGCGACCACCTTCGCATTGATATGTTCACCATCCGGCCAGATTGCCTCTTTCAGCCTGGCCTTTTCTTCCGCATTACAAAGATAGCCACCGACATCCTTCAATGCATCGACAACCTGATCGTAAACAGACTCCTGAATAACCACGTTATTTTCGGAAGAACAGGAAGTGGCGTTGTCAAACGTCTTGCTCATCATGATTTTAGTAGCGGCATCTTTCAGGTCGGCCGTCTCATCAACGATCATCACAGAGTTTCCGGCGCCGACACCAAGGGCCGGTTTCCCGCTGGAGTATGCGGCAATTACAGACTGCGTACCGCCGGTTGACACCACAATGTCACACATCGACATCAATTTCTGAATATCCTCGATAAACGGTTTTTCCATGACCTGAATCAGGTCCTCGGGCGCTCCGAATTTTTTCAGACCGGCACGCGCATATTCAACGGTCTTGCTGCTGCAGCGGCGGGCAATCATGTGAGGAGCAAAAATAATGGCATTTCGGCTTTTCAAAGCAAAAATCGACTTGACCGCCGGTGTTGCCGTGGGGTTGGTGCAGGGAGTCGGCGCAAAAATAACCCCCATGGGCTTGGCCACTTTAAAAATACCCTTTTCCTCGTCTTCCTCAACGATTCCACAGGATTTTTGGCCTTCCATGTCCCGCAAAGCGCCCAGAACCTTATTACGGTGTTTGAGATATTTATTTTCATAAACACCCATCTTGGTTTCTTTGGCAGCCAGCTCCGCACATTCCTTGGCATGATCCGGCTGAATCATTTCCCAGGCAACCACTTTGACCATCTCATCAACCTTGTCCTGCGGCCAGTGTTCAATCTGCTCCTGAGCCGCCCTTGCCTTTTCCAGCATTTCCTGTAATACATCGCTCATAATCACTCCTTAAACATTAAATTGTTAAAAATATGAATGCCGTCTGATCAGATCACTGATTAGAAGCATTAATCAACCGAACCGGTTATGGCCGTCGATCTGTTTTTAAAACAAAAACCGGCCACTTTGTCATTATTGATTCATCACGCTTTAGTATCTTCAGGTTTCTCTTTCCGGGAACGGACGGATAAAATACATTTAACGACAAACCCGGCCGCAGCCAGATAACACAAAAAAGAAAGCACCATCAGCAGCGGACGGCCGGCAAAGCCCGACTTATGGATCGTACCGAACACAATTTTATTTTTCTCCATGATGTGGCACCCGGCACATTCCATGGGCTGCAATTCCTCATTGCCGTGATTGATAACATCAAAATGACAAGAGCCGCATCTTTGCGTGTCAAAATCACAGGACAGGTCCACTTTACCATGTCCCCGGACACGGGACGGTACAGCTGAAAGCAGGGTCTGCCAGATACCGGGATGCGGAATATCCTTTTTTCCCTGGACATATCCAATGGCAAGCCCGATCAGTCCCGGAGAAGCTTCGGCGGGATGGCACCGGCCGCAGGTCCGTGCCAGGTTTTCCGGATGAATCGATGAAAGGGTATTTTCCGCCCGCAGGATAGCGTGAGTCGTATGGCAGTCATAGCATGTCGGTGCTTCCGCATTCCCCGCTTTTACCAGCTGGCCATGAGCGGATTTATCATGCCTGGCCGTTTCCTCATCATGACAGTCCATACAGTCGATCTTTTCAAATTTCTGACCGTTCTGATGTTCGGCCAGGGTCGGCCCGTCATGGCAGTCGGTACATCCGTATTCCATTTCAGCGTGCACAGACTTGAGATAGAGCTGCTTGTCCACATACAGGCTGGTTCCGATACCGTCCCCGGTCTTTCGGACCAGCGCCGGATCATCGTGACACGACAGGCAGTCATCAACCGCCTGAGCACCAACCGGCATCACCCACACAAGCATAACCGCCAGAAACAGGATTGCAGAATTTAATTTTGAAGCTGTTGTAATATAGGTTCTCATTTTTATATTACTCCATGGCATTTAATATTATTTCGGAAATATCCAGACAACTCACCGCATCTTCCTTTTCCCTTGCCTTGATTCCGTCGTCCAGCATGGTCAGGCAGTAAGGGCAGCCGGTCGCAATGGTATCCGGGTTTTTATCCAATGCCTGATCCGTACGCATTTCATTAATTCTCTGTCCGATATCTTCCTCAAGCCACATTCGGCCGCCGCCGGCACCGCAGCAGAAACTTTTATCATAGTTCCGGTCCATTTCCACCAGACTGACACCGGATACCGATTTCAACAGCTCACGGGGCTGGTCATAAATATTGTTATACCGGCCGAGGAAACAGGAATCATGATAACAAACTTTCCTGTTTTCAGATTTATTCAGTTGAATCTTGCCGGTTTTGATCAGTTCCAAAATGAATTCGGTATGATGAACCACCTCGTAATTGCCGTTATACCGGGGATACTCATTTTTCAGGGTGTTTAAACAGTGCGGACAGATGGTTAAAATCTTTTTCACCTTGTATCCGTCAAACGTCGCCACATTCGTTTGCGCGAGCGTTTCAAAGAGATACTCATTGCCCAGTCTCCTGGCAGAATCACCGCAGCACCCCTCTTCGGCCCCCAGAATGGCAAATTGAACACCGGCTTTCTGAAGAATCTTAGTCACGGCAATGGTCACCTTTTTATACCGGTCATCAAAAGCGCCGGCACATCCGGTATACAGCAATATATCAAAACTTTCAGCATCGGCGGCCGTTTGAACCCCCAGATCCTTGGCCCAGTCACCCCGGGTGGCTGAACCGACCCCCCACGGGTTGGAATTGTTCTCCATATTTTTAAATACGGTCTGCGCTTCACTGGGAAAATTAGGATCGGTCATCACCAGATAACGCCGCAGTTCTACAGTCTTATCCGCAGTCGTATTAAAGACCGGACAGTGAACCGTACAGTTCAGACACATGGTGCAGGCCCAGATGGTCTCATGATCGATCACATCACCGATCACCAGCTTGCCTTCTTCAAATTTACCGGCGGCCTTGTCTTCCATGTTTTTTTTCAGATCCTGAATGAATTTTTTGGGCGACAGCGGTTTTTCACTTAAATAGGCCGGACAGTTGTCCTGACATCTTCCGCAACGAATGCATGCATCCAGATGCAACAGCTGGCGCTTGGTAAACTCTTCGATATTGGCAACCCCGTATGTTTCGGCCGTCTCAAAATCAATACCGGCAAAATCGCCGATGGGGCCGTATTTCCGTAAATAAATATTAATCGGGGAAACAATCAGATGAATAAATTTCGTATAAGGTATCGCGGCGATCAACCCCAGCACCAGAAAAAAATGAGCTCGCCACAACAGGCTGTGAAGTGTTCCGTTAAACTCCCCCAGCGGTGCAAAAATGAATGCGAAAACAGCGCCAACCGGTGCGGTTGAAGCCCCTTCCCCGGTAATGGCAATTCTAAGACCTTCAATACAGAATCCGATAAAAATAATCGCGAACAGCCAGATCAGCGGCCAAGCGTCTTCCGGACCGGTATCATCCAGACGGTCGGGTTTCTGAATATATCTTCTGAACGCGGCATAAATGATTCCCAAAAGACCGATCAGTCCAATCACATCGAGGGCCATGGAAAACCCGGCACCGATGGTTTCCGGTAAAAGAAAGTTGATCTGCATAACGATAATGATAAGCAGCGGAATCAGGCAGGCCGCAAACATGGCCAAATGCATCAGCCCCGGAACCGGATCCTTCAAGATATGTTTATGAAACACCACATCCGTAAACAGATCCATCAGCCTGTTCCCTTCAATTTTATCAGCCTCACCGTCCTGCCCCAACATCCACAATCGGGATCTTTTCACCAGCCCGGTAACGCAGACGGCAACAGCAATAACAACCAGCAGCGGATCAATTATTGTCAGCATTGTCTATTCATCTCCTCAAGTATGTTAAAATAATATTATGCCTCCTCGGCTTTTGTCTCCGGTTTTTCCCAAAGCGGCAAAATCAGATTGAAGATATACATGGTCACAAACGGGGCTGCAAACAGGATCAGGGCCATCAGCAGTCCTTCCTTCCCCAGTATGGTCGGCGCATAGCTGGTTAACCCTCTCAGACTCTTTGAAAACAGTTGACCGCCGATAACCACATTCCACCGCATGGCCAGAACCTGGATCAAAATCATCACCGAACAGATAATCCCGAGCCTATTCCGGGTGGTATCTTTCATTTTTTTAAGGACAACAAAACCAAGCGTCACCAGCGGGATCAGGGAACAGACCGCCATCTGCAGAAAAATATAACTGAAGCCCAGCTTCTGGGTCAGCATCTGGGAAATGATATGCCATTCTTCATGAGACTCGTAAAGCATGGTAATCACTTCCAGGGACTCGAGCGTCACATCCAGTATAAAAAAGGCCCAGAGATAGGCAAACAGACTCTTCAGACAGGCATTGTCCACCGGCTGTTTCCTGACTTTCATAACGATAACATACATCACCGCCAGTATGGATATTCCGGATACAATCGCCGACAAAAGGAAGATAACCGGCATCAGCGGTGTCGACCACCAGGGGTTTGATTTCAGGGAACCGAACAGAAAACCGACATAGCCATGGAGAACACAGGCCGACGGAATTCCGACCGCTGCCAGAAAGAGAGTGACTTTATGATCGACTTTCAAAGTTTCTTCGGAAACATCAAAACTGCCCAGGGCCAGGATTGTATAAAAGGCCTTTACCATCCCCTTCCCCTTTTGAGCAAAACGCACAATATCGGGGCGAAAGACAAGCCAGATTTCAAACAGAACCAGCAGCAGATAAAAAAGATAAATATAGCCGAAACCGGACATGGCGGAAGTGAACTTGGGTGTAAACATGATGTTAAACGCCCGTTCGGGATGCCCCAGGTGAAATAAAAGCGGTGTACAGGCAAACAGCAGAAAACAGAAAGCACCCACCAGGGAAAATTTGGCTATGGGTTTAAGCGCTTTAACATCAAATACATGGTACAGTGAAGAAACAATAAACGCCCCGGCCACCAGACCGGTAATATAGGGATAAAGGACAATCATTATACTCCAATGCACATGGATCTCGTTGGGAAATAAAAATCCCTGGGTCACTATTTCATGCATTAGCGCACCTCCTTATCCAGGCCGATATAAAATGCCATCGGATTGTTACCGGTCTCGGGTTTTAAAATCTGAAGCCTTTTCTCTTTCAAAATCTTGTAGACCGGGCCGGCCGGATCATCCACCTTGCCGAACATTCGGGCTTTCATCGGACAGACGGAAACGCAGGCCGTCTCGAGCCCTTTCTGAACCCGGTGAAAACACCAGGTACATTTATCCGCCACCCGCGTCACCGGATTCAGATAACGGGCGCCGTACGGGCAGGCCTGAATACAATAGCCGCAGGCAACACACTGTTTTTCATCCACCAGCACAAAACCGTCTTTGGAAACATAGGTCGCGCCCACCGGACAGACCTGAACACAGTTGGGGTCCTTGCAGTGATTGCACAGTTTGGGAACGAAAAAGGCCTTGACCGGTTTTTCATCACCGGACACGGGATCAAATCCCTTTGCGCCGCCATACGGGCTGTCCACTGCCACCCGGCCATCCGCCATGATTCGGTACCGTTCCACCCATGTCCGGTAACAGTTATCCGGGACATTGTTTTCCTGTTTACAGGCATCGACACATTTACCGCAGCCGATGCACTTTTCCGTATCCACGATAAACGCATAAAGATTGGCCGTACCGCCTTCGGAAGCCAGCACACCGGAGGGAAACAGGGTAATTGCCAACCCGCTGTGAAAAACGGTTTTGATAAATTTTCTACGGTCTTGATTCATATCGCATCCTCTGAAAATAGTTGATCAAGTTCTTTTTTATAGAAAATCTGTATTAAAGGGGGATATGCGCAATGTGACAGCTGCCACACGTCATTTGTTCTTCAAACGCTTCATCCTGTTCACCCATATGGACACGCAAGCTGACAATCTGCGGAAAGGTCTCGGGCCGGGCCGCCATCTGCTGATGGCAAATCAGACACGCCGCATTTGATAAATCCTTTTTCACCAGTGATGCGGTCTCTGCATTATGGGCCTTAAATACACCATGACAGGCCTCACAGGTCACCGACTTGTGCGCACCGGACATAATATCACTCGCCTGCGCTTCATGACAGATGCCGCACCGTTTCTCTCCTTTATAAAGCGGCGGCCAGGCTTCCTGTTCCCGGTCGGAATCCCCCCGGTGATATCCGTATGTATATGATCCGTAAACCCCGAAAGAATCCGGCACAATAAAGCTTCGCACCAGAAGAAAACCGATTCCCACAAGTATCAAAATCGTTACAAACCTGATAATATGGTTATAATGTTTCATAGATTTCTTGTTCCTTCAGCTAGTTTGTTTGATTTTTTTGCCGGCCGATCCGAAACCTTTTCACACCGGCTGTCATGACACCGTAATTGGCTGCAAAATAATAATTTTTATAAAATTACTATGTTAATAGAAAAATAACTTTGTGTCAATTCATAATAAATTGACAAGTTGTCAGGTGAAAATCTACCAAAATTTCCTTACCCCCGGTGACGCTTCCTGACCCTGGGAAACCGCACAAAAAAAAAATTAACCATCAATTCTGTCAAAAAAAACCGGCCCGGAAGAAGGTTAATTAAATATGTTATTTTAATCAGTTAATACATAAAAACAGTTTTAAATAAAAAAAAAGTCTGGAATTTTTTTTTTTGAAACGCTATAAATGTTTGAATGGTCTGAGACAGCCGCCGGCTTTTAATCACCCTGTATTTATAAAGGCAAAAACAAAGTGAGAAAATTTTTATCTGTAAATCCTGATATCTGCATCGGTTGCCGTTTGTGTGAACTCGCGTGCGCCATGACCAAGGAAAACACCTTTAATCCCAAAAAGGCCAGAATCAAGGTTCATATGATCGGTTTTCCCGAAGTGCCTGTTCCGGTGTTCAGCAGATTCTGCGATTCCTGCGGCGGAAAACCCCAGTGTCTGAAATACTGTCCGGTTGGCTGTATCACTTTTGTCGAGGGCAATCCGAAACCCGATCAGAAAAATATCGTTCTGACGGATGATGTAGCGGCAGACTGGCTGCGAAGAAACATGGAACCACAGGCCGAACCCCATGCAGATCACACTTAGAACCTTTGCAAATTTAAAGGATATTATCGGAAGCAGGGAAACGACGGTTACCCTGACTCCCGGCGCCGAACTCTCGGATCTTTTTGACTTTCTGGACAACACTTACGGCAAACGGTTCGACAGACAGATTCGGGACCAGCGAACAAAAGAAATCGTTCCGTTTCTGATACTGATAAACAATGAAACCTTCCGGTCCGTTGCCGACATGAACAGACCGCTGAAAAACGGGGATGTAGTGACCATCATGGTCCCCTTTGATGGAGGCTAACCATAAATGAGCAACATTTCGTTAAAATATAAAGGTTATATCGGGAAAATTCTCAGAGTCAACCTGACGGATAAAACGACCCGGAATTTTCAGATCACCAACGAACTCGCAGAAAAATATATCGGCGGTGCCGGTATGGCCGCGCGGATTCTCTATGATGAGCTGGCGCCCGGAATCGACCCCCTGTCGCCGGAAAACAAGGCCATCCTTTTAACCGGGCCGGTGGAAGGGACAATGATACCCACCGCCAGCCGCGTGGGACTTTATGCAAAATCGCCCTTGACAAACACCTTCTTTCACAGCTCCGCCGGCGGCCATTTCGGACCGGAAATGAAGTTCGCCGGATATGACGGCATCATCCTTGAAGGTGTTTCGAATAAGCCGGTATACCTTTTTGTTGATGATGGACGGGTCGAAATCCGCAAGGCAGACCATCTCTGGGGTCTGGACACTACGATGGTTCAGGAACAACTGTTTGAAGAACTGGGTTCCGAAGAACTGCAAATTGCCGCCATCGGCCCCGCCGGTGAAAAACGGGTTCGTTTTGCCTGCGTGATCTGCGGATCCCGCGCCCTGGGCCGCGGCGGGCTCGGCGCGGTCCTCGGATCAAAAAAATTGAAAGCCATTGTCGTCCGCGGTCAGGGGGACATTGATGTACCGGACATGCGGCGCATGAAATACCTGCTGGATGATCTGTTTTCCCGTTTCAATGCCAATCCGTCCACATCTGAAATTTTGCCCCGCTACGGCACACCGGTACTGGTTAATGCCAACAACACACTTGGATTGTTCGGGTTTAACAACTGGCAGGATGAATTTTATCCGGAGGCTGAAGGCCTTTCCGGAGATACCATGAGAAAAGAACTGGTCAGGCGGGATAAGTCCTGCTATGCCTGTCCCTCGCGTTGCGGGAAATTCAGTATTGTCGAAAAGGGAAGCAACAAAGGAGCGAAAGTCGAGGGCCCGGAATATGAAGATATTTTTTCCCTCGGTTCCATGTGCGGCCACAACAATCTGGATGTCGTCGCGGCCGCCGAAAGACTGTGTGACGACCTGGGCGTGGATGCCATCGAGGCCGGGGTGGCCATCGCCTTCGCCATGGAATGTTACGAAAAAGGTATTTTAACCGACGCGGATACCGACGGTGTAAACCTGAGTTTCGGAAATGACGACATCATCATGGACATGGTTACAAACATTGCCCTGCGCAAGAACAAACTGGGCGATATACTGGCCGAAGGCGTAAAACGCGCCGCGGATAAAATCGGAAAAGGATCCCATGATTTCGCCATGCAGAACAAAGGGCTGACCTTTCCCGGTCACTCGGCCAGAGGAATGCCCGGGTTTGCCCTGGGATATGCCACCGGGCCTCGCGGTGCCAGCCATCACGACGGCCGGCCCACCGGAGAACGAACCGGTTTTGTCAAAAGAAACACCATTGAAGGCAAAGGAGAATATACCGCCAAAATCAATCACCTGAATATTCTGACCGACTCCATGATTCTGTGTCATCTGCCGGAGGCGGTCTGGGGACCTTTGGATATCACTGAAATTATTGTCCGCTGCATCAATACCACCACGGGCATGGATCTGACCCTGGATGAAACCAAAAAAACGGCCGAACGTATCTGGAACCTGATCCGGGCCTTCTCCATCCGTGAAGGATACCGCAGAGAACATGATACCCTTCCCAAACGATTCATGGAGGAACCGATCAAAACAGGCCCGTCGAAAGGAATGGTTATCTCTCAGGAAATGCTGGACTATATGCTGGATCAATATTACGATTTCCGCGGCTGGGACCGGACCACCGGTATTCCCTCAAAAGAAAAACTGCTTGAACTGGGTCTCGATGATATCGCCGCGGATATGGACAAGTACCGCTGAAGATATTTTTCACGCCAAAAAAAAGAGCCGTCAGGCTCTTTTTTTTTGTCCTGAAACACTGTACCGTCTTTTTTTCGAACACTTGACCGATAAAAAGCAATTCCCTTAAAAAAAGAATTTTTTATTATTTGACAAAACTAAAAATGTATAATAATAATTTTTAGCATACTATTTAATTGTATACTAATTAAAAGGAGGCCTAAAATAATGAAAATATCTCGAAAAATAACCGCGCTGACGATTTTCGCTTTCCTGTACCTGGTTCCTTTTGCAATATCCGCTGATGAAACCGCTTACACGGAACCCAGTGAGGCTGTTCTGGATATTAAAGATCAAAAAATCAGCCTGCCGTTAAAAAGTACCCTTATTCTGGCATTAAAGAACAACCTGAACATCAAGTTCATGAGCCTGACCCCCCAGACAGCGGAAACCGACATTCTGCGCGAAAAAGGCGCTTTTGATATTCTCTTCTCATCACAGCTCTTAAAAACCCAAAGCCGGGAACAGGTGGCGAACTCTTTAATGGGAAGCGAGTCCGGGGCAACCCTTTTTTCCGACTATGTTAATTTTGAAGGCGGTCTGCAGAAAAAATTCAGCGCCGGCACCCTGGCCGAACTGAAACTGACCCACCAGGAGGCCCAGAGTGATCTGGAATTCATGGGCTTGAATCCGGAATATACCGGTGAAATAGCTCTGTCTTTGACGCAACCGCTGTTAAAGGATTTCGGCATCAGCATCGGCACCAGCCAGATCCGAATCGCAAAACTCAACTTTGAAAGCTCTGAAAATGAATTCAAAAAGAACGTTATGGATGTTCTTTACCAGATTGAATCCAGCTACTGGGATCTGGCCTTTCGCATAGCGGATCTGGTCAGCAAGGAAAAATCTCTGAAACGGGCCGAAGACCTGCTGCGGGAGTTCAAAATCCGCATCGAGGCCGGTTCGCTGGCCCCGATCGAAATTTACCAGGCAGAAGCGGAAGTGGCCCTCAGAACACAGGAGGTAATTGTCGCAAAAGCCCAGGTGGAAGCCGCCGAGGACAAGCTGAAGTCCGGTCTCAATCTTTATGAAGATGAAAAGTTCTGGAACATTTCCATTATCCCCGCGGATAAACCCGTTATCGAAAAAAATGCGCAAAGCCTTCCGGATAACATCGCCGTCGCCCTTGAAAAACGTCCCGATTTCAAACAGGCCAAACTGAATCTGGAAGCCTCAAATATTCAGGTCAAATATGCCAAAAATCAGACCCTGCCCCGAATCGATCTCATCGCATCCGTGGGCACCTCCGGCCTTGCGGGTAGCCCCCAGGACACCAGCTCCGCGTTTCTTCCGGATTTTCTGGGCAATCTGTTTCCCAGCGATTTATCTCCCTGGGGTGGTCACTGGGATGATGTTTATGACGGCATGGCCCACGGCGACTATTACCAGTACTCTATCGGCGTCAAGATAGAATTTCCCCTTGAAAACCGAATCGCAAAAAGCCAGTATAACCGGGCCCGCGTTCAGAAAATTCAATCCCTGACCAGTATCAAGAACACTGAAAACACTATCATCAATGAAGTCCGTGATGCCGTCCGATCCGTCAATACCACCATCAAGGTCATTGACTCGGCGGTAGCTTCGCTCAGGCTGGCCAATGAAAAACTGAAAGCTGAAGAGAAAAAATACAAGGTGGGCATGTCCACCACCCACGATATTCTTGAATTCCAGGAAGATCTGGCTATGGCGGAAAGCAATCTGGCCTTTGCCCAGGCCGAACACCGTAAAGCCATGGCAAACCTGGCCAGGGTTAAAGGCATACTCCTTGAAGAAAAAGGCCTGACCCTATAGTGAATATTGAACCGATAATTTCAAACAAAAAACAACCAATGCATACCTTTAGAACATCCAATGAACTGATGGGTAAAATTCACCGCGGCATGCGCCGCTTTTATGAATACCAAATGAAAAAATACAATATCACGCCGCCGCAGTTCGAGGTCCTGATTTCACTTTGGAGCGAAGACGGCCTGGTCCTGAGCGAACTCAGCAAAAGACTGTCGCGTGACGGCCCCACCATCACCGGCATCATCGACCGGATGGAAAAAAAAGAACTTGTTCGAAGAGAAAGAAGCACACGGGACAGAAGAATTATCCAGGTCTACCTCTCCGAAAAGGCACTGGAGATGAAGGAAGCACTGGTCCATCTGCAGCAGACCGCCGGCTCGGATATTATCAACGACTTCACCCAGGAGGATCTGAAAATGCTGGAATCCCTGCTCTCGAAACTGCTGGCCAACATTGAACAAAAAATTATTCCCAGAATGAACCATCACAAATAAATAAAACTCATGCGTACTCTTTTTTACATCCCGTTCAAACAGATTATCCTTTTCCTGCTTTGCACCATCGCTGTTCTCGCTTGTTCCAACAACAACACACCGAACGTTGAAACATCTGAAAACACCAAAGAAATATTTCCGGTGGATGTCACCCGTGCCATTCGCCAGGACATTTTCCATACGGTCGAGGCCATCGGCAGTTTCCTTCCGGAAGAAGATGTCGATCTCAGTGCCGAAACCCCGGGACAGGTCAAAGCTCTCCTGGTCGACGAAGGATCTTATGTCCAAAAAGGTGATCCCCTGCTTGAAATTGACCGCGAAAAAGCAAGCATGGCCGTCAAGGAATCCGAGGCCATGCTGAAAGAGGCCTCCGCCCGGCTTGAAAATTCCACAACCACCCTGCACCGGAAAAAAAAGCTCAATTCAACCGGTGTGATCGGCCAGTATGAACTTGACGACGCCATCACCCAGGTCTCACTAAACCAGGCCATCGTTGACAGGATCAAAGCCGAATTAAATAGCGCACGGAAAACCTTAAAAGATACTCGGGTAACAGCACCGATTGAAGGTATTATCAGTGAAAGACTTGTTTCAATAGGTGAATATGTCAAAGTCGGGACTGACCTGTTGAAAATCGTTGACATCAGTCCATTGAAACTTTCATTCACGCTTCCCGAAAAGTACGCCGGTACTATAAAATCCGGACAAACCGTGGAAATTTTCGTAACCCCCTATCCCGGCGAGATCTTCACAGGAACCATATATTTTGTCAGCCCGCAAGTGGACCGTTCAACAAGAACCATAAAAATAAAAGCCAAAGTCAGCAATGATGATTTTCGCCTCAAACCCGGTTTTTTTGCCAAGACAACAATCTGCATCGAAAAAAGAAACAGCTTGACCCTGCCGGAAAGCGCCGTTCTTGTCCGTGAAGGGAAAATCGTTGTCATGGCGGTTAAAGACAATATCATTCGATATAAACCTGTTGAGACCGGCGTCCGTTTCAACGGAATTGTTGAAATATTAAATGGCATCACCGATAAAGACATCATCGTCGCCTACGGCAGAAATGAAATAACGGAAGGTACCCGTGTTCAAACAACATTAAAAGCTGATCCAAAAACACACGACCGATAAAACCTTTTTTCTCCAGGAAAACTTCACCCCGTGTACGGGAAAAACAATGTTCTTGCCTGAAATTTCCATAAAAAAACCGGTTTTCGCAACAATGGTTATTGCTGCTCTGATTTTATTCGGCATTATCAGTAGAAACAAAATCGGCGTGGCACTCTACCCCAATGTGGACTTCCCGGTGGTCAGTATCATTACCACCCTGCCGGGCGCCAGCCCGGAAGTCAGCGAAACCGAACTGACCGATCCTATCGAGGAATCTATCAGCGCCATTGAAGGATTAAAGAAAATAAACTCCTCAAGCGCACAAGGTTATTCAAGAGTCACCATTGAATTTGATCTTGACCGAAAAATCAATATCGCAGCCCAGGATGTGCGTGACAAAATAGCCCTGGCAAACCGTTTTCTACCGAAAGACATCAATCCACCGACCATAGACAAAGTGGACATTTCAGCTCATCCCATTATATGGATCGCCGTCAACGGAAACATGCCCAGGAAATATCTGGGCCAGATCGCCGATGAAGTCTTTAAACCCCAGTTCGAGACCCTTCTGGGTGTCGGCAGTATTATTGTCGGTGGACTCCAGGAACGGGAAATGCGCATCTGGCTGGATGCCCGAAAAATGGAGGGATATCACATAACCGCATCAGACGTGGAACAGGCTATCCTGAATAAAAATGTGGAGCTCCCCGGCGGCAGGATTGAAAGCAGCACTCGGGAGCTGACCGTTAAAACGATCGGCGAACTAAACACGACAGAAGCCTTTAATAATCTGATCATCACTTTTAAAAACGATTCCCCGGTCAGACTCAAAGATATCGGCTTTGCCGAAGACGGCGTTGAAGACATCCGATCCATCGGCCGCTTTCTCGGTATCAATTCAATCGGTATGGGAATCATCCCCCGTTCCGGCGCGAACCATGTCGAGGTCTGCAACCGCGTCAAAGAGACCATGCATAAAATCCAAAAATCGGCCCCTGACGGCGTTCATCTGGACATTGCCTTCGATTCATCCGAATTTATTAAAAATTCCATATCTGATGTGCAGTTTGATCTGCTTTTCGGCGGCCTGCTTTCCGCTCTGGTGGTTTTTCTCTTTTTGCGGAATATAGCCAGCACAGTAATCGTCGCTCTGGCCATTCCCACATCCATTATTGGCACCTTCTGGATTATCTATGCCTTCGGATTTAACATGAACACCATGACGATGCTCGCCTTAAGTTTATGTGTCGGCCTGGTGATAGACGATGCCATCGTTGTTCTTGAGAATATTTTCCGGCATAAAGAGCTCGGCGAAAACCGGGTCGAAGCCTCTCATAAGGGCACCCATGAAATCGCTTTTGCCGCGACAGCAGCAACACTCTCCATTGTTGCCGTTTTCATCCCGGTGGCATTTATTAAAGGTCTCATCGGACGCTTTTACTTTCAATTCGGCGTCACTGTTTCGGCCGCCGTTATGATCTCCCTTTTTGTATCCCTGACCCTGACCCCGATGCTCTGTTCACGTTTTTTAAAAACAGACAAGAAAAAAAGTCGCGTCCATGATCTTCTTGAACATGCTTTTATCCACATTGAACAGAATTACAGCCGTGCCCTGACCTATTGCCTGAATCATCGGTTTTTCATCTTATCCGCCGCCTTTATCCTCTTTATCCTCAGTCTCTTTTTCTTCAAAGTATTGAACCTCGAGCTGGTTCAAAAAGAAGACCGAAACGATTTTATTGTCCGGCTGGAATGCCCGGTCGGCACCTCACTGAAATACGCGGACAAAAAACTAATGGAATGTGAAAAAATTATTCTGGAAATGCCGGAGACCCACAGTCTCTTCGCCCTGATGGGGGCCGGCGGTATTGCCTCGTCAACGAACAAAGGCTGGCTTTTTGTAACTTTGACCGATGCCAAAGACCGAGACAGGTCCCAGGATGAAATTATGGTCGGTCTTCGAAGAGACTTAAATAATATTGCCGGCATCGTTGCCTATGTGGAAAACCTGTCCGCGCTGGGCGGCGGCATGGGCGGCAGGAATGCTCCCTTACAGTTCAGTATTAAGGGGCCGAACCTGAAAAACATTTCTCAAATATCAAAAAAAGTCATCGACCGGCTCAGGGGAATAGACGGTATTGTGGATGTGGGCTCCGACATGGAACTCACCAAACCGGAAATTCTGGTCAAGGTCAACCGAGACAAGGCCGCTGATCTCGGCATCGATATTCGGACGGTCGCTGCAGCCATTAATATTCTGATCGGCGGCAGAGAAGCCGGCCAGTTCAAGCACGACGGCAAAAGCTATGATATCCGGATCCGGCTGGTCCCCGAGCAGCGCGTCTCCCTGGAAGATATTAACCGTCTGCTGGTCCGAACTCGCAATAACACTCTGGTCCGTCTCGGTAATATCGTCGAAGTTAATGAAGATGTGGGTCCGAACATCATCAACCGGACGAACCGGTTAAGAAGCATCACCATCTCCGCCAATTTAGAGGGGGACAAAAGTCTGGGCGATGCGGTAAAGGATACCAAGAAAATTCTCGGCCAAACGGTTCCGTCAATGTACACCTATGAATTTTCCGGCCAGGCCGAGACAATGGCGGAAACACGAAATTCATTTATTTTTGCCTTCTTTTTAACCATCCTGATTACCTATATGGTTCTGGCATCCCAATTTGAAAGTTTTATCCACCCGTTTACGGTAATGATCGCCCTGCCCCTCAGTACCATCGGTGCCCTCGGCGGTCTTTTCCTCACCGGGAATTCCATCAATATCATGAGCCTGATCGGCATGCTGATGCTGGTGGGCCTGGTGGTGAAAAATTCCATTCTCCTGGTGGATTATACCAATAAGCTTCGCAACCAGGGCCTTTCAATGAAAGCCGCTGTTTTACAGGCCGGACCGGTAAGACTTCGTCCCATACTGATGACGGCAATATCCACGATTGCCGGCGTATTACCGGTAGCGCTGGGGCTGAGTACAGGTGGTGAAGTTCGCGCGCCAATGGCTATTGCCGTTATCGGCGGCCTGACCACTTCCACCTTCCTGACCCTTTTTATTGTTCCGTTGGCATATACTCTATTTGATGATATATTAAATAAATTTAAAATAAATAAAAAATATAAAACTAATATTTAATCATAAGACTGCAATGACAAGGTTGGTTCACGACATTTCCGAGTTATCAGCAACCGATTTTTTTATCCAAAAATAAAATTTTCTTTTCTATTTGAATGAAATATGTTATTAATATACTTTCACATTTAAGGGGTTAGGAGATAAAAAACAATAAATTTAACCTGTATGTTCAAATTATAAATACGCAACAAGAAGGAGACGGTAAACATGGCATTAGAGAAAATAGAATATGATGCAGGACACTGCCAGAGATGTTCTACGTGCAAATGGTCTCATCTGTGGGAAATCAAGAGCCACCGGTTTTCACGGAATTGTCCCTCTCTGGTTTACGGTAAGTACGACGCATATGCTGCCCAGGGTAAAAACGACATTGCCACCGGACTTTTAAAAGGCGAACTCAACTGGGAAGAGCACAAGGACACCCTGCTTGAAGTTATTTACAGATGTCCGGTATGCGCTGCCTGCGACACCAACTGTAAACGAATCATGGACCTGGATATCATCGGCGTCCTGGATGCCTTACGCGAAGAAGCCTGTGAAAAGGGTTATGGACCGCTGCCCGCTCACAAGGAATTTATTACCAGCATCAACCAGTACGACAATGTATGGAAGCAGCCCCGCACCCGTCGCGCCAACTGGGCAAAAAAGATGGATGTCAAGGACCTTTCCAAAAAGGGTGAAACCGCTGAAGTCCTCTACTATGTAGGCTGTACTTATGCCTACAAACCGGGATTCGACACGGTTCCCAAGGCCACAGTAAAAATCCTCAAGGAAGCCGGTGTCGACTTCGGTATTCTCGGCGCAAAAGAGATTTGCTGCGGCGGTATTTCAGACAACGTCGGTGACATCAAAAGCTTCAAGGAAATCGCCGCGAAAAACATGGCCATGTTCAAGGAAGCCGGCGTGAAAAAAATTATCACCAACTGTCCGGGATGTTACATGACCTTTTCTGAAAAATATGCCCGGATTCAGGAAATCAACACGGAAGATCTGCCCTATACGGTACAGCATTCCACCCAGTTTATCGAGGAGCTGATTAACCAGGGCAAACTGAAATTCAAGAAAAACGTCAACAAACAGATTACCTGGCACGACCCCTGCCATCTCGGCCGGCGGGGCGAACCCTACAAACACTGGGATGGCAAACGTACGGAATACGGCCTGTTCGACCCGCCCCGTGAAATGAGCAGAGGGGTGAACGGCGTGTACGACGCGCCCAGAAACATCATCAAGGCGATACCGGGCCTAAAGCTTGTTGAAATGGAAAGAATCCGTGAATACTCCTGGTGCTGCGGCAGCGGCGGCGGTGCAAAATCGGCTTATCCCGACTTTGCCCTGTCAACCGCCAAGGAAAGAATTGAAGAAGCCGAAGCCACCGGTGCCGGCACCATCGTCACCGCCTGTCCCTGGTGTGAAGCAAACCTGACGGACGGCATCGACGGTTCCGGATCAAAAATGCGGGCCGCGGATATTCTGGAATTCGTGATCGAATCTCTGGATATTTAAAATTTTCTCCCATTGCTGTTCAGCAACAATTCACAACCGGGATTAAGCAAAACTTAGTCCCGGTTTTATTTTAACCCAAAAAGGAGAATAATATGGCAGAAAAAATCAAAAATGGCGACACGATCAGCGTTCACTATACCGGTAAACTTGAAAACGGCGACGTGTTCGATTCATCCCAGGGACGCGATCCCCTGAAATTTACCGTGGGTGCCGGACAGCTGATTAAAGGCTTTGATTCCGCAGTCATCGGCATGGCTGTCGGTGACAAAAAAACCGTCACCGTTCCACCCGAAGACGGTTACGGCAGCAGGAATGAAGAACTCATCGTGGATCTGCCAAAAGAGAACATGCCCAAAGACATGAAAATTGATGTCGGCATGCCCCTCCAGCTTGCCGATCAATCCGGCAATCCGGTTCCGGCAGTCGTTCATGAAATTGGTGAAACCGTGGTCAAGATGGACGTCAATCATCCCCTGGCCGGAAAAACCATTACCTTTGATATTGAAATTGCCGAAACAGGGCTTACCCCGGACACCCCCACCTCCTGCGGTGACGGCGATGCAGGATGCGGCAGCTGCTGCGGCGGCTGCGGTTGATTACCGCGGTATTCCGGTATTTATTTATCAATCGACAAAAAAACAGAACCCGTTAAAATCGGGTTCTGTTTTTTTTGTCCAAATCTATTTAAAGGGCTGAACCGCCATGCAACGATAATTGTCTAAAAGAGTAACACAATAAATCTCACTCCGTAACGGACTTCAGCCTGTCAAGCACTTCCGGAACGGTCAACCCCTCAATCAAAAGTGATTTTTGCCGCGAGGTTTGACCTTTAATAATGGCCACCCGGGATTTAGCTACTTTGAAAAGTTTTGCCACGGCGCTGCAGCACTCGGCATTGGCCTTACCATCCACCGGGGGGCTGGTCAGTTTGATCCTGATGGCATCTGCATGAACCCCGGCAATTCCAAAGTGAGCAGACCGGGGATGGACTGAACAGGCCACCACCACTCCTTTTTTATGACGGCGAACGGCTTTTAGTAAATCACTCGTAACCGGACTCATCTTCCAGCAGCTTCAGATGGGTTTCAATCAGACCTTTTAAGGTAACCTGGAACTGGACTTTTCGCTGTTTTAATACGTTGATCTGTTCCTGTATCTCGGAATTTTTTCTGATCGCATCTTCGTTGATCTTTTTAGCCTCAAGATGCGCACTGTCAACCAGCTTTTGGGCCTCGGCTCGGGCTTCCTCCCGCAAGGGACGAACTTCCTCATGCATCGCCTCACGATATTTTTGCGCTTCAGACACGATCCTTTGGGCTTCAGCCTGAGCCTCCTCCTTGATGGGCCGCGCCTCTTCCCGAAGTTCATCACGTTTTTTTCTGGCTTCCGCAACGATATTCTCAGCGTCCTGGCGGGCGTTACTGATAATCACCTCGGCTTCAGCCGCGGACTTTTTTTTCAACTCCTCCGCCATTCGCTGCACCGTCACCAGAGCAGCGTTAATACTTTCCTCCTTTTTTTTATACTGGTCGAGCTCCTTGCGGCGAAGAATTATTTCCTGCTGAAGTCTCGAATTATCCGCAGCCAGACGTTCCATTTCCTTCGCAACAACTTCCAGAAACGCATCAACATCCTGAACATCATAGCCCCTGAATTTAACGGTGAATTTCTGTTGCATGATATCGACAGAATTTATAGACAGCCCGTCCAGCGCCAACCCTTCCCCCTGGGGCATCGGATGATGATCACTCATAGCTGACTCCAATTAGATTAAAGTAAAGTTCTGACCAGGAATGTATCCAGGACGTAAATAAAAACAATCAGTATCATCGGGGAAAAATCAATCCCCGGAACCGGCATCGGCAACAGCCGGCGAATACGTATCAGGACCGGTTCCGTAATACCGTATATTCCGCGAACAATCGGATTATAAGGATCCGGATTCACCCAGGAAATAATTGCCGCAATAATAACAATAATCAAGTAGATGCGCAGGATATCATGCAGGGACATCACCAGGGCGAACAGAAGATTGGCCAGCAAGGAAACGTTCCCGCCCATGGACAGGTCCTTGGCTGTTTTCAGGACAAATATATCGGCGAAGGTTATGAGAACCAGTGCGATAATCGGTGAAAAATCAAGCCCTGACCGCGGCAGGGGAACGGATCTGCGGATCCGGTAAAGAAACGGATCAGTGACACGGCACAGAAAACGGACCACCGGATTATATGGATCCGGGTTAATCCAGGACAAAAGCACCCTGGCAATGATCATCCAGAGATATATTACCAGGCCATAATGTAACAGCATCAAAAGTCCGGCCATTAATTCTTCCGCCTCGTGCTGAAATGATGCGCAATCACGTTGCTTGCACCTGTCGTTCGAATATAGTCTTTAAACCGAAATGTGTCAAATACTCATCCATAACCTGCAGAGCCTCACAATACGGATACACCAGGGAAGACAGCCCGCCGGTGGCAATCACCCGCGGATGCCTTCCGGTTTCTTTGATCATCCGGTTGACCATTGTATCCACAAGACCGGCATATCCGAAAATGATTCCGGACTGAATATTCGATACCGTATCCCGACAAACGGTCCTGTCCGGTGCTTTTAACGCGACCCGGGGAAGCAGCGATGTTTTTTCAAACAGCGCTTCGGCCGAAATCCGCAGCCCCGGCGATATGGCACCGCCCATAAACTCACCACTGTCCGATACGTAATCAAAGGTCGTCGCAGTTCCCATATCCACCACAATTACGGACTGCCGGTATTTCACGAAAGCACCAACCGCATTAACCACCCGATCCAGTCCGACCTGTACTGGATCTTCATAACATATTTTTATACCCGTGTCTATTTCATGAGAAACAACAAACGGTTCTACTTCGATAATGGATTGCAGAGCCCTGCCGACCGGCACATTCAGGTCGGGCACGACAGACATCAAAACAGCACCGCTGACATGGGAACCGCCGATATCCGTTGAACGTATAAAGGCCGAAATCTTAGCGGAATAATCAGCAACAGAGAGGTTCAATTCCGTCTTTATTCTCAAAACTCCCGCCAGAGAGTCTTCACAATACAGTCCGAAAACCGTATTCGTATTACCAATATCTACTGTAAGAATATTCATTTTGCCGCTGTTTCACTTCTGGTGCCGGTTTCAATCAGCATACTTATATCAGCCGCTCCGGCGGAATGTGTCAGAGCCCCGACGGATATATGACTGACTCCGGTCGCGGCAATATCGGTCACCGTCTCCAGAGTAACATTCCCCGATGCCTCGAGTGGAACCCGGCCGGCAACCCGTTCAACAGCGTGCCGCATCATATCACAGGACATATTATCCAGCATAATCATATCCGGTCCGGCCGCCAGCGCCTCTTCCAGTTCAGTAAGATTTTTCACCTCCACTTCAACATTAATATCTTGTCCGCGCTTTCCAATTGCCTTTTCCACCGCGGGTTTTATTCCACCACAGGCGGTTATATGATTTTCCTTGATCAGTACTGCATCATACAGACCGAACCGATGATTCGTTCCACCACCGTCACGGACAGCCCTCTTTTCCAGCAGCCGAAAACCGGGAGTTGTTTTCCGCGTATCCATAAGAACCGCGGAAAAAGGTTTAATCCGTTCAACATATTGACGGGTCAATGTGGCAATACCGCAAAAATGCTGCATAAAATTGAGCGCGGTCCGCTCTCCGCTTAACAGCAGATGATAAGGACCGGTAACTTCACAAAACACCCGACCCGGTTCAAGCAGGGCCCCGTCTTCCGCCAGGAACAAGGTCTCAATCTCACGGCTTAAATGTTGAAAAACCCGGGCAAAAAGCAAGCTGCCGGACAGGACGATCCGTTCCTTGGCCATCACCCGGCCAGTTCCGGTTTGAGATTTATCAATCAGAAAATCCGTGGTTTGATCTCCGGTGCCCAGATCCTCTCTCAGTGCGGCAAGGACCAGATCATCTACAAATTTTTCGTCATTATTCACGGCTGCCGTTTTGATGACCATTAAACAATCCTCGAAATACTTTCCACCAGCTTATCCGCTTTATCGCGAAGAATATCGAGTTTTTCTTTCTCTTTGGCCACAATCTTTTTCGGCGCACGGCTGGTAAACTTTTCATTGGCCAGTTTGCCGGAAACAAAATCGATATCCTTGTTCACCTTGTCCAGCTCTTTCTCGAGCCTCTTTTTTTCCTCGGCAAAATCGATAGCCCCTTCAAGAGAAAGAAAAATATCGACTTTTTCAACCACAGCGGTCGCTGCGGTTTCCGATCCCTTAAACTCTTTATGCACGGAAACACCGGATAACGATCCCAGGCTGCAAAGCAGGCTTTTTTGGGCCGTCAGCGTTTCTACCGTTTTATCATCCGCACATAACAGATCCACCGGCGGTCTGGCGGAAGGCGCAATATTCATTTCACTCCGGATATTCCTGATCGCCGAAACAACACGAATAATCAGGTCCATTTCATTCTCAGCCGCTTCGTCCAGCTCGTCTGCACGGAATTTCGGAAAGTCCGTCCCGACAATACTGTCTCCCTGATGGGGAATTTTCTGCCAGATTTCCTCCGTGACAAACGGCATGATCGGGTGCAGCAGCTCAAGAATGGTCCGCAGGACCCTGACCATCAGAGTCTGTGTCTGGATTCTTCGCTTCGCGTCTTTCTTCTGATAAAGATCATTTTTCGCCATTTCGACATACCAGTCACAGTATTCATGCCAGACAAACTGGTACAGCTGGTTGGCCGTCTCGTTAAAACGATATTCCGCCAGTGTATGATCCACGTTTTCGATAATGGTATTCAGACGGCTGAGAATCCACCGGTCCTTTAAATCCAGTTTTTCTCTTTCAACTTTTCGCCCTTCATAGCCGTCGAGATTCATCAGAATGAAACGGGAGGCATTCCAGATTTTATTGACAAAATGACGGTATCCCTCAATCCGTTCTTCGGACAGACTGATATCCCGGCCCTGGGCCGCCATGGCGGTCAGCGTAAAACGGAAACTGTCCGCACCGAACTTATCGATAATTTCAAGCGGATCAATCACATTGCCCCTGGATTTGCTCATCTTCTGACCATGGGCATCCCGGACCAGGGCATGGATATAAACATCTTGAAAAGGAACATCACCCATAAACTTGATTCCCATCATCATCATCCTGGCCACCCAGAAAAACAGAATATCAAATCCGGTGACCAGGCAAGACGTGGGATAAAACAGTTTCAGTTCCGGCGTCTGCTCCGGCCACCCCAGGGTGGTAAACGGCCACAGGGCTGAAGAAAACCAGGTATCCAGCACATCGCTTTCCTGTTCGATATCCATACTGCCGCAATGGCAGCAGCGTTCGGGATCCTCCATTTCAACGGTAATTTTACCGCACAGACTGCAGTACCAGGCCGGTATGCGATGCCCCCACCAGATCTGCCGGGAAATACACCAGTCCCGAATATTGTTCATCCACTCATAATAGGTTTTGGTCCAGTTCGCCGGGATGATCCGGGTCCGGCCGTTTTCAACGGCGGCAATCGCTTTTTTCGCCAGCGGTTTCACATCCACAAACCACTGCAGGGATAAATTGGGCTCGACAACGCTCTTACAGCGGTAACAGTGCCCCACGGAATGACGATACGGTTCGATTTTTTCCAACAGTCCTTCTTTCTCGAGATCCGCAACAATGGCTTTCCGGGCCGCGAAGCGGTCCATTCCCGCATAATTACCCACATCACCGATCATGGTTCCGTCTTCACCAATCACCTTGACCATCTCAAGTCCGTATTTCTGACCGATATCAAAATCATTGGGATCATGCGCCGGGGTAATTTTCAAGGCGCCGGTACCGAATTCCAGATCAACGTACGGATCGGCAATCACCGGAATCTTTTTGTTCATCAGCGGAAGAACCACATCACCGTCAATCCAGCTCCGGTGTCGGTCATCCTCGGGATTTACCGCGACCGCGGTGTCCCCCAGCATGGTTTCAGGACGGGTCGTGGCCACCGTTAGAAACTTTTGACCGTCCGCGGATGGATACTTGACATAATAAAGATTGCCGTTCACCTCCTCATGCTCCGCCTCCAGATCCGAAAGCGCTGTATGGCAGCGGGGACACCAGTTAATCAACTTGCTGCCCCGATAAATCAGGCCTTCCTTATACAGCGTTACAAAGACCTGACGGACCGCGCGGGAGCATCCTTCATCCATGGTAAACCGCTCCCGGGACCAGTCACAGGAAGCGCCCAGTTTTTTAAGCTGATTTGTGATAATACCGCCGAACGATTCTCTCCATTCCCAGACACGGTCGACAAATTTATCTCTGCCCAGGTCAAACCGGCTTTTGCCCTCGCTGGCCAGCTGCCGTTCCACCACATTCTGAGTGGCAATACCGGCATGATCCGTACCGCACTGCCATAAGGTCTTGACCCCCTTCATCCGCTGGTAACGGATCAGGATATCCTGAAGCGTATTGTTCAGCGCGTGCCCCATGTGCAGTGAGCCGGTGACATTCGGCGGCGGAATAACAATGCAGTAAGCACTCTCATTGCTTTTGCCGGACGGCTTGAACAGACCTTTTTCCATCCACAGGTCATACCATTTTTCTTCAAATTTTTTCGGGTCATATACTTTTTCCAAATGCTGATCACTCATCAAATCAAATCCTTCTTCGGTTTAAATACAATCTGAATTTATACTGAACCATTTAAACACAAACTGTAATCATATATAAAATTCTGCATAAAATCAAATCCTATATTGACAGCCCGGCATTATTGTGTCAGCATGTAAAATAAAGAAAAAACAACAGATACCATCAGGTATTTAACTGCAAAATGTCAACCGATCTTAAACTCACCCCCCTGTTTACCAAAGAACAGATTCGCCTAAAAACAAGGGAAATCGCAAAACAGGTTTCGGCGGATTACCGGGAAAAAAAACCCGTGCTGATCGCTGTCCTGAAAGGGTCGTTTGTTTTCCTGGCGGACATCATCAGGGATTTATCCATTGATGTTACTGTAGAATTTGTCCAGATCTCATCCTACGGCTCCGCCAAAACCTCCTCCGGCACCTGTACATTCCAAAAAGATGTAACGGTCGATATCCATAACCGGGATGTCCTCGTGATTGAGGATATTATCGATTCAGGAAACACACTGAATTTTTTCTTAAACCATATCAAAGAACGCAATCCGGCCAGCATCAGGATTTGTGCCCTGATTGATAAAACCGTCCGGCGCAGACATGATCTGACCATTGATTACAGCTGTTTTGAAATCGCCAATGAATTTGTGGTCGGTTACGGACTGGATCACGACGAACAGTTCAGACATCTGTCCGGGATTTATGAACTTACGGCCTGACCCGGTACCACAAATCGGGCGGACATGACTCATGACAGGTATATTCAGCAATCTGTATCAACTTTTTTTCGGCAAACCGAAAATATCTCCCGAAATCAAGGAAAATGAAACGATCCGCCTGATTATGGAACGGCGGAGCTGCCGTTCTTTTACCGGTGAAGAAATCCACCCGGAACATATTCGTACCATTCTTGAAGCCGGACGCTTCGCACCGAGTGCCGTGAACCTTCAGACCTGGAGTTTTATCACCTTTTCAAACCGTCAATGGAAGGAAACATTCGACCAATCCATTCCGTTCAAAGGCGCATTCGCCATCGTCATCTGTGCCGACATGCACAAAATCAGGGAGCTGCTTCCCGATTTCAAAGATACCCCCCATGTCAACAACTCCTTTGCCCTGTTTAATGCAGGTCTTGCCGCTATGAATATGACGCTTGCCGCCGAGGCCATGGATTTGGGAAGCATTATGCTCTCCGAGACCGGTAAGACGGGTCTGCTCGATATGCCCCACTTGAAAGAAAAACTCGAACTGCCGGACCGGGTTTTGCCGGTCACAACCCTGGTCATCGGCCGTCCCGTACGAAAACTCCCCGGGATTCCACCGCGCCAGCCCCAGAAAGCAGTTCAAATGGAAACACGATATGACCTTCAGGCCGGGAACAACCTGACGGAATGGTATCAACAGATGATGGTGGGATACAAGATGACCCACCCGTTTTCATCTTTACATAACCAGATTGAATTTTACCGCAAAAAAATGATCGCGGCTGAAAAAACAGTCGAAAGAGTCTTTAAATCCGAATAACACACCGCCGGGTCGTCAACCAGACGATAGTGATGAGGACTGTTTTGCTCAATAGCATCAAACTGAGTTTATTGCCGCTTTTCATTTCAACCGTTTTTTTTCCTGCAATTTCCAAGGCATTCGAGAATTCAAACATCTTCAAACGACTGGACCACGCAAAAACGGCTGCGGTCATTGAATACACTTGCGACAACGAAACCGTAAAGGATTTTCCCTTTGCCGAAATCTGCCAAATGCGGGATGGCGGTATAGTGACCTTTTCACCGCATGAAATTTGTGAAGGTTACCCGAACCGACCGGATTGCACTTTTGGCAATATTCAGGTCTTTAACCGCTCTTCCGCCGTTTATGTAAAATACAATAATATTGATTATACGTTCACCAGCACCCATCTGCTTTTTCACGGGGGCACTGTTTTTACCGAGCTGAAAAACAGGGACATTGCCTGTTATCCAATCCGCTCCCGGCATTATCCCCATACCGATGTAACGCATGCGGTTTTCGCGGAAGCAAATATGAATATCTCCAGCAGAAATCTCGATGGCAAAGAAGTCACCATCTGCGGAATTATTGAAAATATTCCTGTAAAAATTCGAGGCACCGCCCTTTATGCCGAAAAAGGATTGACGAAAACAAAAGGCGAGATTCACGTTACCGGTATAACCGATACGGCCGAATATCTGAAAAGGCGTTTTGTCATGAAAGTCCCGCCAGGAGATTGGCGCGGGTTGTCCGGTGCTCCGGTATATTATCACAATAAACTGACCGGCATCGTATCCAGCGGCGCAGATACCTTTATCACATTTAATCCGCCGGAAGATATTCTACTTTTACTGAAGCGGAATAAATAAACATATCTATACTGTCAAGAAGCATTCTCCGATCAATTTCCGCTAAAAAAAATGATCGTTCGGTAAGGTTGACTGAAAAATTAAATTAAAAAAAAAGATCTTTTATTCAAACATAAAGCACAAGGTAACAGTTATCCGGTTACCGAACCTTTCATTTTCAACCGTACGATGAACACTACATAAAAAATGCCGATAAAAGTTAAATTACACACGAATAAACTATTTATCTTGACAGTAAAAGACTTTCCTGATATAGGGAACTTAGATGCTGTACTAAACACTAATTCTTTCTAATACTGTTTCTTTTAACTTATACCTGTTCGGGTGGGACGATATTTCATTCTGTTTTACGACATACTTTGTTCTTTTATTTTTAATTTTAAACAGAAATTTATACAATATAATTAAATATAATATTTATATTTATAAAACATTTTATAATATAAAATAATAGTTTCAACTCAAGTTTTACCTCCTAATTATTCATATTGTTTTTTTATTATTTTATAATATTATTAACACTGTTATAAGATAAGTTTTTGACATAATCATATACATTCAATAAATTCGCTGGACAAAGGTAATCACAATTACTATAATAAAAATTTTATTCCAGTTTCATAAACATTTTTATTTGCATTTTTTGATAAAATTATTATTTTAAGATGCTATATTTTAAATTGTAAGCTGTTATCAGTTATTAAAATTATCATGAATAAAATTTTATCCATAATCCTGTTCATAGTGCTTCTTTTCGGAACAACAACAGATCTGTATGCGCAGTCAGAGACCAGAAACTCGTATTTTAGTTTGTGGAACTTTATTTTTAAAACCGATAAGAATACCCACCCCAATCACAATAAATGGCGAAATCGTCATCCACGGGACAACGATGATGACAGCGATAGTGACAGTGATCATAACGGACAACAGGGGAGCAAAAATAAATGGGCGCAGTGTGAATGCCCGGAATGGTGGCCGGACTGTCCCTGGCGCACGAATCAGGAACCCCCCCCCGGATGCAACGTTCCTGAACCCGTCGGTTCAACCCTGTTTGCCATAGGCGGTATCGGACTTGTGTTATATCGCAGATTCAGGAACAAAAACTGAACACCATTCTTACCGGTTATGCGCATTAAAACAGAAAAGCACCTTTGTGTCTCTTCTGTTTTTTCTCTCAGACAAAAATGCTGGCTTTTAAAATCAATAAGAATAATTTTCCGTTTTATATACTTCTGCTCCTTGTTATCGTCCTGTACTTGCCTGTATTCAAACATCATTACAGAATCAACTGGATCCTCATCAATTATCACCATGCCTATTTTATCCTGCCGGTTTCCCTGTGGCTTGCCTGGCGGCAAACCAAACATTTAAAACTGCCGGTGGCATCAACCCGACATATTGAAAGCCTTACCGGACTCGCACTGGTCCTCTCCGGTGCCTTTCTCTATATCAATGGCTGGTATAACGATAACGCACTTATCCATACTTTTTCACTGATACCGGTTCTGTCGGGATGCATTACCTTTTTAACAGGATTTAACGGTCTTAAGCTGTATTGGTTTCCCCTTGTTTATCTGATGTTACTGATCCCCCCGCCGCTGGGCATATTGGACAATATCACTATTCCAATGCGTCTGATGGTAACGAATTATTCCGAAATGTTCCTGGCTCTTTTGGGCTACCCGGTTGAGCGTAACGGCCTCGTCTTAATTTTAAATAAAGTCAACCTTTATATCGATACCCCGTGCAGCGGCTTTCGTTCACTGATTACCCTGCTTTCCCTGGGACTGGTCTATGTCTACCTCAGCTCCGGTAATATCAAAACAAAAATTGTTCTCCTCCTGTCTATTATTCCTATCGCCATTTCAGGAAATTTAATCCGCATTATTACCGTCTGCCTGACCGCCTATTATTTTGGTGGCGATAGCGCAGCAACGATACACAATATCAGCGGGTATGTTATCTTTCTTTTCCTGCTTCTCGCTCTGATAGTTCTGGAACAATTGTGCCTTCAACTGGAAAAAAATAATGCGGATTAAATATTTTATCCTGATCGTCATTCTTTGCCTTACCCTGGTTACGGCTTATTCCATACCGCAAAAAAAGTACCGGGGTTTCGACGTCATTCAATATATCGACATCCCGCTTGAATTTTCCGGCTGGAAGGGCAGGGAAATTCCGACAGATAATGACAACGACGATAATTTCATTTTTATTAATAAGTCACATCGGTACAGTTTCTGGTCAGAAGACCGGTCACTGGTTTACTTGACCTTTCTCAATGCCGTGAACTTTCATCATCCGAAAATTTGCTACCTGAACACCGGATATATTCCTCAATACAACGGTCCCCGCACCATCATGCTGGAGAATAATTTTAAACTGCAAATCGATACAATGCTGATGTCAAAGGAAAATCGAAGTTTTTTAACAAGCTACTGGATGTGTATCGACGGAGAAAAAGCCGGATGGCTGAAGCAGCAGCTTAATGAAATCTTTCGTTCAGTTTTAAACAAAAAAACCGTCAGTCTATTAACCCGGATCGATGTACCGACATCACCTGACAATCCGGATAAAGCCATGACAATAACGCAAAAGTTTATCAAAGACATGTACGATACACTTACACCAGATAAGGTTCGATACATTTTCGGCAAACAAAAGAAATAATTTTTGTATCACCCGCAACCTGAACATTCACGGATATTTGAACCGAATTTTAATACCAACATTATAGCCCCATGGAAATTAAACGAAAAAACAGACAAGGTATTCCCATCCTGTCCGCAAACGACAATCTGTTTGAAGAGACTGCGGATAAGGCCCCTCCCGATGAAAACTTCGAACAACTGCTGGAAAAATCTTTGTCCTCCAATACACCGGCGCCTTCATCAGGAAAAAAACAAAACGCCGAAATACCTTCACCGGACAATGATTTTTTTGATGACTGCACAGAGAAGGATGAACCGGACAAAAGCTTCGCCGACCTCCTCGATGAATCACTGGCCGGCAAAAGCGGCCAGACGTTCATAAAGGAGAAAATCAGGGCGACGCAAAAGCCTGACCTTTCGATAAGTTCAAAAATCATTAATTATCCCGAACCGCAGGAAGATCTTGACCTTCACGGTCTTAAGGGCGACGAGGCTGAATTGAAAACAGATTTCTTTATCCGCGATGCCCGGGCCCGGGGTCTGGTCACCGTTCGCATCATTGTAGGCAAAGGTACCCATTCCAAAGGCCCTGCCGTACTCCCGGATATCATTGAAGCAAAAATAATCGACCTGAAACGGGAAGGCCGGATCAGAACATTCAAGTGGGAAAAAAGAAGAAAGCTCAAAAGCGGTTCAATCATTGTTTATCTTAAATGATTCCGGTAAATAAAACGGGCCCGCCTCACAGCCAGGGCCCGTTTTATTCCATCATTCACAGCCGGCTTTGTTACAACAACTGATTTATCAAACGGAAAGACGCAGTTTTTTAATAACCTCCATTTTTTCTACTTTGGTCAGTTTCCCCTTATCCCGGTTTTTAAATACCATTCCGGAAGGCTTTGACCGTCCGACCCCCGCGACACGGTCATAGGTATAGGCCGGCACCACCCGTTTGCCGCGTCCCTTGCTGTAGGACGGCGTTTGATTAAACTGTTCAACGATGAGAAATATATTGGTGGCAATATCATCGGCACCACCGTGGTACCCGCTGTGCGCCCCGTTAATATAATCGGCAATTTTTATTTCGTACTCTGTGTTGGCGGGATTATAGTAAGAAATCAGCCAGCAGAAGCCCTTGAACTGGTAATGCGGTGTTAAACCGCTGACACCGTCCAGATACGACTGTGTCCCGTCGGTATTTTCAAGGCTCATATAATTCAAGGTCGCCATGGGATTGACCATCAGGTTCTGAAAGGTCTTGGTTTCGGTAAATCCGTAATTCCCGTCCGTATCGTCATTATTGATCGGTCGGCCGGAGTAAAGCTCCAGCGTTGCAAACCGGGTCTTGTCCCAGAGCGTTTTGTCCTGATACATATCTTTTCTAAGCTGAAAAAGATCAACCGGTATGTCACCGGATTCATACACATCAGCAACCTGGGCATTGATATACTCGATCTGGTCCACCTTCGGAACCAGAGTAAAACCCTTCACTGCCGTATTCAGATGAAAGTCACTGTCTCCCCGGCGAAAGAATGTTCTTCCGTAAGTGGTCAGCATCGGGTGGTGATGACCGCCGTTGGGAATTTCAAGTTCATCGGTTTCATCCTGGAAAAAAGCGATCAGCTGATCATAGTACCAGCTCTTTTCGGCAATCCACCAGTCATGGAATTCGGAATCGAACTCCCTGACCGGATAACTGCGCCACCAGCCATCCACCCGGGCAAAGACCGTATTGTTGTCATTGACCTGGCCGGTGTTAATTTTACCGGGCGTAAAATAGCTGTTTCCCTCGGCATCGGTCATAAAACTGTCGAAAAGTTGTGCCGAACGTGCCTGAGCCGTTTTTCCCTTCAGCGACAAAAAGGGTCCGGCACCGATGCCCAGTGAAGACAAGCAGGCCAGTTTTAAAAAGCTGCGGCGTTTAAGACGGCTTATACTGAATAAATCCTTAAAATTTTTCATGGCATCCCTCCATCATTGATTATTATATTATATGTTTTAAATTTATTTATTAAACTGAAATGACATAAAAATAATAAATAAATGTTATGGGATATCTTAAAAAGATTTTAATTGATTTGTTTTCAGCTATAAGCTTATATATTCATCTATGACGTTTAATTATTTTTGTCAAGCAATTAAAATTTTCATAAATACTCTACATTAATGCACTAAAAAACGGAACAATGCTATATCAGCATGCTCCGCGTATTCAAAAATGATATAATTCACAAATTACTTCTGCAATTCGCTTATTGCATTGTCGATCTTTTTACCGGCCTTTTCCGCATCCCCGTCTCTTTCACAATCCACAATTTCAAAGACAATTAAGACCACTGATAAAAGAACAACCAGTTTTATTTTCCAGTTCATTTGTTTACCCTTTTCCTTTTGTTTTAAAAATTATCCACAGGGCATGAACGACACCCGGGAAAAAAAAGATCAAAGAAAGAATCAGGTTAATGATAAAATCCTTTCCGATACCTGAATGCAGAAGAACAGCCAGCGGCGGAAGAATCAACGCGCAAATAATTTTAATGATGTCCATTTCTCTCCTCCTTTTAAGAATTATGCTAACTGCAAACCTTCTCGTGGTTATTTCTTGGGTCTGTCTATTTTCCGTTGGACCGTTACATCAGGACAACCTCCGTTCTCATAAAAATAATTCATTATTTTTCCCTGGATCAAACCGATAACAAGTCATTTAAAGCGGAAAAAACATCCGGATACCTGAATGCATATCCGGCATTCAGCAACCGGTGCGGATGAACGCGCTGCCCGGACAGCAGCAGTTCCTGCGCCAGTTCCCCAAACAGCAGTCTCAAAACAAAAGCGGGCGGGTGCAGCCACGACGGCCTTTTGGTCACCCTTCCAAGCGTTTTAAAGAAATCACGGGCCGTTAACGGACCAGGGGCCGTTAAATTAAAACATCCATTCAGATCTTCATGTTCAATCAAGAATCGAATTGCCTGAGTTTCATCCGCCAGATGAATCCAGGACAGCCACTGGCGGCCGTTCCCCGGATGGCCACCGGCAAATAATCGAAAAGGAACAATCACACGTTCCAGAAAACCGCCGCCCTTTCCCAGAACGATTCCGGTCCGGATCGCCACGCATCTAACCCCCTGATCACGAACTGCGCTTACACTTTTTTCCCATTGTCCGGCAACGTCGGCCAAAAAACCGTTTCCCGGCGCGGATGCCTCCGTCAGAACTTCATCATAACGGTTACCGTAAATACCGACGGCCGACGCCTGAATCAGAACGCGCGGCTTGTGCACCGCCTGTTTTACCGCTTCGGAAACTGCCTTCCCGACAAACAGCCGTGAACCGAGAATCCGCTTTTTCTTGGCCGCGGTCCACCGAAGAGACGAAGCAATATTGTCTCCGGCCAGATTAACAATGGCGCAGTCCCCGGATAAATGATGCATCCAGGATTCCGGATCTTCGGGATTCCAGTGAGCCGTATGGACACGACTGCTCTGGTGCCGAATGGCCTTTTCCGGTCTCCGGCTCAAAACAATGACCTCATATCCGCATATGGCCAGTTCCCCGGCCAGAACCCGACCGATAAAACCGCTGCCACCGGTAATAATCACCTTCTTTTCCATAAAAACCGTCCTGAAATCATGCCATTAATTATGTTATAGTAGATAACTAAACGCGTGTCTATTTTCCAGACGACCCTTTTTGGCCTTACCCAGGAAACTGTTTTCAATTTTAAAAATTATAATAATAATTTATCTTTTTTTTCTTGCCAAGACAAGATTTTGAACGTTATTATACTAAAAATAAATCGGTCATCCAATTATTCCGGGATGTTCGCGGGATTTACTATTCAACAGATTAAAATCCTATATGAAACCCGAAACCGGCAATGAAGACACGGGCAACCCCAAAATTCGCCTTGTTTGCTGGGGTCTGGTGTTGAGCAGCTTTATCGTTCTTTCGCTCATATGGCACTTCACCTCTCTGGACCATCTCATCGATACAGAAGCCCTCATCACCTCCAGCCGGTTATTTCATTCCCGTATCTGGGATTGTCTGGCGGTCATCGCCGTCTACACCCTTCTGGGACTGATATCCTTTCCCATTGTTGTATTGATTCCTGCCACCGCCGCTGTTTTCGGCGTCGTAAACGGTTTTTTCTATTCCATGCTTGCACTGGCTGCCAATGCAGTGGTTCTCTATTCCCTGGGATTCTATTTCAGCCGGAAAACACTGAAAATGATCAATCCTGAACAAACAAAGCACATCCATAAAAAGCTGTCCCGACACAGCTTTTTATCCATTATGATTCTGCGGCTTCTACCGGCAGCGCCCTATACCGTGGTAAACCTTCTGGCCGGAGCGTTTCGTATTCCTTTTTTCAAGTACACGGCCGGAACAATTGTCGGCATCGCCCCTTCTGTGATTATCATGACAACTGTCGGGCACCGGCTGAATGAAATTCTAATGAACACTTTTTCTCACAAGACCCTGATAATTGCTGCGGGTATCGGTGTCTTATTGATTATTCTGTATCTGCTTTTTTACCAGTTCCGCTCCTTTCGCACCGAAGAATAATTTTTTAGAGACCGAGTATGAAACTGTTTTGTTTTGCCTTCTTCTGTTACCTGTATGGCGCAATCCCCTATGCCTATCTGGCAACGCGAATAATTCGAAAAAAGGATCTCCGAACCGAAGGAACCGGAAACATCGGTGTGACCAATGCATTCAAGGTCGGCGGCAAATCAGCCGGTCTTTTGACAATCGCCGGTGAAATATCAAAGGCTGTCATTCCGATTTTAACCGCCCGGTTTTTTTTCAACGACAGACTTAATATCACGCTTTTATTTGTCTTCCTCTCCTTTCTCGGAACCAGTTTTTCCATTTTCCTCAAAGGGAAAGGCGGGAAAGGCAGCACGGTTACCCTCTGGAGTCTGGGCATTCTGTCTCCCTACGGCTGCCTGGTTCTGCTTTTTTTCTGGTCGGCAATCGTTCTTTATTCCAAAAACAATCCCAAATTGAAAATAATACCGTTATTTTTGATTCCGGTTATTTTTCACATATTTGAAAGAAACGTCTATTTCACGACATTTTGCACGCTGATCAGTATCACCACCTATATCAATAACAGAATCCGCCTGGATGATTATAAATTTTACAACATTTTCAATAAACCGCCTGAAAACTGATATCATGTTCACCAACCGTTTTAAAAAAGCCTTTCCCCAAAAGTTTCCCGGCATTATCCGGTTTCTCATTTGGATCAGACTAGGACCGAATCATCTCAGTATCATTGGCGGTATACTCGCCCTGGCTGCCGGATTACTGCTGGCCTGCGGCAATTTCATCTCCGGCGGTCTCTGCATACTCTGTTCGGGCTTTTGTGACATGTTTGACGGGACCCTGGCCAGAAACACCGGGACCGCAACAAAATTCGGGAAATTTCTCGATTCCGTTGTTGACCGTTATTCAGAACTGGCCATTTTTTTCGGCCTTATTTTTTATTTCGCCCACCAAACGGACATGTTATTTGAAGAAATAACGGGCTGGTTTTCATTGACAGGTTCACTGATGGTCAGTTATACCAAAGCACGTGCGGAAGCTGTCGGCGTCAACTGCCGCATCGGTATAATGCAACGACCGGAACGGATGATTGTTCTGATCATCGCAACAATTCTGACCGGACTTTTCGACAACTTTTTGATTGCCGGCGTCAGCCTGTTTCTGCTTGCCCTGTTCAGCAACATCACTGCGCTGCAGCGCATATTTTATACCAGAAACAAAATGAATACCGACGACAAAACACATGAACCATAGCACGGGTTAATAATGACCACAAAAATTGTCACCCCCCTCGACCAATGCAACATACATTCACCGATCGGAAACAAAGCCCGTTCTCTTTTACTTCTCCGCAATCACAAGTTCCGTATTCCGCAAACCCTCATCTGCCCTTTTGATGCCTATACCGCTTTCCAGGATTACCCGGATAAAACATTGAAAACACTTCATTCAGCGCTAACCCGCTTTCTGTCTCCGGATAAAACTTATGCCGTTCGATCTTCTTCAAACCTTGAAGACGATGATCATCATTCATACGCAGGACTATTTACCACCCTTTTGCATGTCAGTGGGATTGACCGGGTCGCACAGGCGGTTCAGACTGTCTGGTCATCGGCAAAGGCGGAAACCGTACGAACGTATATTAACAACCAAAAGCTGCCAAAGAAAAATATGGCCATTGCCGTTCTGATTCAGGAAATGATACCCGCCGAGGTTTCCGGTGTTATCTTCACCCAAAACCCCCTGAATGGAAATAATGAAACCATCATCGAAGCCATCAAGGGCTCCGGCGAAAAACTGGTCCAGAACGGCCGGACACCCTTCCGTTGGCGAATCGAAAAGGATCATTTTATTGAACAGCCCGAAAACAGTCCCCTGAACACGCAGAATATCAAAGCTCTGCTTGACCGGACAAAAAAGCTGACCCGCCTGTTCGGCCAGCAACTGGACCTTGAATGGTGTTTCTCCGCAGGCGAACTTTACTGGCTCCAGATGAGAAAAATAACCATTGTCCAACACACGGATATCTACACCAACATTTTTTCAAAAGAATTTCTTCCCGGAATGATCAAGCCCCTGGTCTGGTCAATAAACATTCAATTGATCAACAAAGCCTGGGTCAAACTGCTCACACAACTGGTCGGTAAAAACGATCTTGATTTCAGACACATGGCAAAAGCCTTTTATTACCGCGCTTATTTCAACACCGGGGTCATTGAAAACCTGTTTGCAAAAATCGGGCTGTCCAGAAAAACCCTGGATGCCATTCTTTTCGGCGGAGGCAGATCCGGCGCTTCCCTTTCATACCGGCCATCGGTTAAAACAATCCGGTTTCTTCCCCGCATGATTTTTTTTATTTTAAAACAGCTGGATCTGTTTAAACGACTGGACCGTTTTTTAAATGAGACCGATACGCCCATCAGCGCCATCACCAGACACAATGGTCATTTATCCTCCGACCGGGAAATTCTGGAAACGATTCAGTCCCTGCTGGCCCGGGCCCATCAAATCAGTTACTATTATCTCCTATTACCACTCAAATTTTTTTTCCTCAGTTATCTTCTGAAAAAAGGGCTGAAACTTGATAATACGGACCTCCTGTTTATGGATGGTTCGGATCAGGCGGATATCGAACAGTACAATCCGACCATTTACCTGTCGAGATTAAACACGCAGTTTAACGCCCTCGATAACGAGCTTCAAAACAGTATTTCTTCACTCACGTTTGATGATTTCAATCAAATGGCAGGAATCGACGACTTCAAACAGGCGGTCCATTCATTTTTGAAACGTTTCGGTCATTGCAGCGACAGCGGCAACGATTTTTCATTTACCCCGTGGCGTGAAACACCGTCCCTGCTGCTGCGAATCATTACGTCTCACGCCCCCCCCGCCAACGGCACTCCGGCAGGGAAAAAAGACATTTTAAGCGGCCTGCCGTTTTACAAGAAACCGCTCTACCGGTTTCTCCTCAAAAAAACAAAAAAAACCCGAAAATACAAAGAGGCCGTCAGCTATCTGTTTACCTGCACCTACGGCCTTTTGCGGGATTCTTTCCGGACCCTCGGCGCCCGCTTGCGATCAAAAGGGTATCTTGAAAATGAAGATGAGATATTTTATCTGTACTTCGATGAACTAAAACAAATTATAAACGGTGAAGTTTCCGTTACGGAGATAAGACCCACCGTCGTTAAACGCATTGACGACTTTAACCGCTACTCGGACTTGAAGCTTCCGCCGGTGATTTACGGCAGCCAGGATCCACCGGTCCATCATACCTCAAAATTCGATCTCAGCGGCATTGTCACTTCCGGTGGATACTACAGCGGCCGAATAAAGGTCATCAGAGGAATAAAAGAATACGGCAAGCTCAAACAGGGTGATGTGCTGGTAATACCGTACTCCGATATCGGCCTCGCCCCACTTTTTGCAAAAGCGGGCGCCATCATATCGGAAGCCGGCGGAATTCTCTCTCACTGTTCAATCATTGCCCGGGAGTACAACATACCGGCCATAACCTCTGTTCCCGGCGCCTGTTCACTAACCGACGACACGCTGGTTGATGTAGACGGTTATACCGGAGAAATTATTGTTCGTGAACTACCGTAATTTCGCAACGGCCAATTTAACAGAAAGACGATCCATGACTTCCTTAACTGCTATGCGCATCACGTTTATTTGTCTGCTTGGTTTTTTAATCCAGCTGCTGTCCAGCCAAACCTGCCTGGGCGGCTTCCGGTTTAAAGACCCGGGCATTCCCGACAACGAAACCATCAGTTACATCAGTAAAAGCGAAAACATTTCCACCCTGATCAAGGAACGGGTTCGCCACATCGGTCCACATCAGTATGAAATTACTTCCCTGTCTCCGGCCCTCGACACCTTTTTGTATATCAACCGGGCAGATATGACCGTCCAATCGGTTCACACGATTCAAAAATACGAGACCGCAACACTGGACTCCAATTTGATCATCAAGAACGCCGAAACCAATGCCGCGGACGATTCCATCCAGATTCCGCATTTTGTGGCCTTGAGTCACCTGCTCAGAGGCTTCCCCTTTGAAACCATGGACAAGTTGCAAATCAAGTACTACGGCGGAAGCGCGGGCAAAAAATTCAAGCTTTTCATTAAAAACAGACATAAAGACACCATTCAGGTCATGGGCAAACAAATGACCTGCTACAAGCTTGAGTTTGGCCTGGCCGGTTTCCTTGGTGCAATTCTGCCGGAGCTTGAACTCTGGTACAGTGTTGATCCACCTCACTACATGATTCGCTACCACGGCCCGGAAGGACCGCCCGGAACACCCAAGCGTTTTATCGAAATCATCGACTACCGGGTTCCTTAATAATTTTTCCGCTATTGACATTCAACTAAAAAAAATCAATGATTTTTCACATTAAAATAATTCAAAAAAGGAGCGCGACATGAGCGAGTGGTATGTGAACTTGATTAAACCTTCTTTCACACCGCCCAACTGGGTTTTCGGACCGGTCTGGACAGTTCTTTATATTTTAATCGCCTGTTCAGTCATCATATACCTGAAAACACCGGCAAAACATTTGCCGGCAATAACAATATCTCTTCTGATTCTTCATCTGATAACGAATTTTATCTGGACACCGCTCTTTTTCGGCCTGAACTCCCTGCTGTTTTCATTGATTGATATTTTACTCCTTGATCTGACCCTGATCGGCCTGATATATTTATTCTGGAAAACCTCTGTTTTGGCAGCAGTGCTTCTCCTGCCGTATTTATGCTGGGTCAGCCTGGCCACTTACTTAAATATCGCTTTTTTTATTTTAAATAGGCATTGATCTTGCGCTGAACGAATTTACACGGCCGGTGCTGAAATGAAAACAACGCAGTCTGTCCTCCGGAAAAATATTTCGTAATTTATAAAAGGAAAATATCAATATGCAGAA